>Ga0302207_1000240_pt1 | contig 22811 bp, 22 predicted proteins | sample II_Fen_E2_2_FD_198792 | JGI IMG/M metagenome (GOLD analysis project Ga0302207, IMG submission 198792) | Peat permafrost microbial communities from Stordalen Mire near Abisko, Sweden - II_Fen_E2_2 | ecosystem: Environmental > Terrestrial > Soil > Wetlands > Permafrost | place: Sweden: Abisko...
ATACTCTGTAATATAATCACTTAGTTCTTATAAATGAACAACTATTTTATTTTCAGGAAAAAACCCGTAACTTTGACATCAAAATAAACGATATGGATCTGATAGTAAAATATTTTCCCAATCTGACTGACCATCAGAAGTCTCAATTCGAAGCATTATATCCACTTTATATAGACTGGAACGAAAAAATCAATGTTATCTCGCGGAAAGATATTGAAAACCTGTACGAACATCATGTTTTGCACTCACTGGCTATCGCTGAAATCATTCGTTTTCAGCCCGGTACTACCATATTGGATGTGGGAACCGGGGGAGGCTTTCCGGGTATACCACTGGCTATCCTTTTCCCTGAATCAACCTTTGTTTTGATTGATTCCATCGGCAAAAAGATTAAAGTAGGCACAGAAGTAGCCGCCGCTATAGGTTTAAAAAACATTACGTTGAAACATCAGCGGGTACAGGAAGAAAAAGATAAATTCGATTTTGTTGTAAGCCGTGCTGTTATGCCTTTGGCTGATCTGGTGTTACTTGTAAAGAAAAATATCAGTAAAAAACAACTTAATGCCCTACCCAATGGACTTATCTGCCTGAAAGGCGGAGAATTGCAACATGAAATACTACCTTTTAAGAAAGTAGCAGAACTGTTTGAGGTAAGCGATTTCTTTAAGGAAGAGTATTTTGCAACTAAGAAAGCAGTGTATATTCCTATTTAAGTTAATTGGTTGACTGGTTAATTAGTTAATTAGTTAATTAGTTAATTAGTTGTTTTGTTAATTAGTTAATTGGGTGAGTAGTTAGATTGTTAACTAACTTATCAACTCAATCAACCAGTCGACTACTCAATCAACCAGTCAACCTATTAACCAATTAACTACTCAATCAACCAATTAACTAATTAACCAATTAACCAACAATGAAGATAAAAACATTTACATTCAACCCGATTCAGGAGAATACATACCTGGTTTATGACGAATCAAACGAGGCAGTAGTCATAGATGCCGGATGTGTTTCAGAAATAGAAAAAAGGGCATTAAAAAATTACATTGAAGATAATGAACTGACGTTGAAACGGGTATTAAATACACACCTCCACTTTGATCACCAGTTTGGGAATAAATTCTTGTTTAACACCTTTGGAATTAAACCCGAAGCAGGTGAAGAGGATGAGTATCTGCTGGAAAATGTAATTTCACAGACCCGTTCGTTTGGAATGGCAGTTGATGAAGAAGCACAACCACTTGGAGGTTATATTACAGATAATCAGGAAATAAAATTCGGGAATACCACCTTTAAGGCATTACATGTACCGGGTCATTCACCGGGAAGCATGGCTTTTTATGATGAAAAAGAAGGGGTTTTATTTGCAGGGGATGTATTATTTCGTGCTTCGATTGGCCGAACCGACTTACCCAAAGGGGATTATGCCACTTTAATACTGTCCATCACGAACAAGTTATTGCCTTTACCCGATTCCACCGTTGTTTATAGTGGACATGGACCGGCAACAACCATTGGATTCGAGAGAAAAAACAATCCGTTTCTTTAAACTACCGGTAGAGATTGTTATCACTAATAAATTGACATACAGAAGGATGTAGCCATTGGCTTACATCCTTTTTTTGTGGTATGAACTCGCGGATTTGTGTGGAAGATATATCGAAATACGGACTAGGAAGTACCTGCATTTGTGGGTATTTGCCTATAACTAATTCAACATCATACCCATGACGCGGATAAACCAGGACCGGGTATTCATTGAGCAGTTGCGTATAGTCTTTCCATTGGTCGAATACCAGAGCATTATCACTTCCAATAATCAGAAAAAAACGGTAATCAGGATATTGTGAAGTCAATTCATGCAATGTATCAATGGAATAAGAAGGAACCGGCATGGTAAATTCAATATCTGAAGCCTTGAAGTAAGGTTGTTGCTTTATAGCCATCAACAACATTTCCAGGCGGATATATTCGTCAATGACATCACCTTGGTTCTTTAGCGGATTACAGGGTGATACAACAAACCATACTTCATCAACAAGCTGATTGTCAATCAGGTATTGAGCCAGCTTCTGATGCCCCACATGGATTGGATTAAACGACCCTGAATAGATGCCTATCCGTCGTTTGTGTTGATTTTTAGTTTCCTGTTCCGATTTCATCGTATACTATTCCTGCTTATTTACTTAGAAACTCACGGATTAACCTTTCAGCTTCCTTCTTAGCCTCTTCCAGGTCATCATTTACCACCACTTTATCGAACTGTGGAGCAAAGCTTAATTCAAATTCGGCTTTACCAATCCGTTTGGCAATCATTTCAGGGGTATCTGTTCCACGGCTGATTAACCGTTGATGCAATACTTCAATGCTTGGAGGTGCTACAAACAAAGCCAATGCCTGTTCATCGTACTGCTTTTTTATATTAATCCCACCCAGTACATCAATATCAAATACTACATTTTTTCCTTGCCCGGTTATACGTTGTACTTCGCTGCGTAGCGTCCCGTAAAAGGAATCGGGATATACTTCTTCGTATTCCAGGAATTCATTCTTACGAATCTTTGAACGAAACTCTTCGGGAGTAAGATAATAATAATCAACCCCATGTACTTCATTACCCCTTGGGGCACGGCTAGTAGCCGATACTGAGAATTCCAGGTTGAATCCGCAACCCAGGATATGATGCACAATGGTACTTTTGCCTGCACCCGATGGAGCTGAGAAGATAATTAATTTGCCGGACATATATTATTAGTAAGTAGTTGGTAGTAGGTAGTTGGTAGAAAGAAAAAGTAGCAATATTTGCTTTTTCTTTCTCGATACTCAATCCTCAAAGCTCGATGCTCCTTAAAGGACATTCAACACCTGTTCCTTGATCTGTTCCAGGTCATCTTTCATAAGAACTACGATCTTTTGCATTTCGCTGTTATTCGATTTAGAACCCAGTGTATTTACTTCCCTGCCAATCTCTTGTGCTATAAAACCAAGTTTTTTACCCGGTGACTTTTCATGTTGCATGGTTTCGATAAAGTATTCTAAATGATTGCGTAAACGAACCTTTTCTTCGTTGACATCGAGCTTTTCAATATAAAAGATTAATTCCTGTTCCAGTCGATTCTTATCATAATCGATTTTATCGGATAATGCTGTTAAAGTTTCTTCCAACCGGGCTTTAATCTTTTCGACACGTTCGGATTCAAAAGGTGCTACATCATCCAATAACTGGCTTATATGAGCTATTTTATCATTGAAAACAGCTTCCAGCGATTTACCTTCCTGAATGCGAAAGACAGTAAGTTGTTCGATAGCCAGCGCAATAGTCTTACGAATCTCAATCCATTCATTTTCATCCAACTCAACAGTTTCTGTTTTCATAGTATCGGGTAAACGCAACAATACATCAAACCAGTTAGCCGGTACGTCAATACCAATCTTATCCGACAAAGCTTTTATCTGCTGATAATAAGACTCAACAACCGATTGATTGATCTGTGTTACCGATTCTTTTCCAGCATTATCAACATACAACGACAGGTCTACCTTGCCACGTTCGAGTTTCTGTGAAAGCTCATTCCTGATTTCAATATCTTTTTCACGATACAACCCCGAAATACGTGTTGAAACATCCAGTTGTTTACTGTTAAGTGATTTGACTTCAACCACTATCTTTTTATTACCGTATTCGCAAGTGGCCTTACCAAAGCCTGTCATCGATTGTATCATGATATGTTTTGTTTTTTTTAATGAATATGCAAAAATACAATTTTTATTTTAAAGAACCGATTAAGTACCTCATTCTATAATTTTTATTGTCTGTTGATCCGCCAACTATCAAAATAGTAAAAAATAACAGAAACTATTTCAATTATTCGAAATTGTTATTATCTTTGCCTCAGTTAAAAACGACACAAATGAATTTTTTTGATCCTACACTACCCTGGCATTGGCTTGACTATCGTTTTAAACAATGAGGTTTGTGTGGTTTTTGCGGACATTAAATAAATAGATCATCCATCATAACAGCCTGTTGTTTACTAAAAACGACAGGCTGACTGTTTTTAAAATAAATTCAATTCATTTTTTTTACTGATAATACTTACAAAACATGGAAAAAACCAAGAAATTTCTGTTGGCAGAAAAAGAATTACCTACCAAATGGTATAATATTGTTGCTGACATGCAAAACAAACCATTGCCAATGTTGCATCCGGGAACAAAAGAACCTATCAAAGAGGAGGATTTGTATCCGTTATTTGCCAAAGAATTAGCACATCAGGAATTAAACCAAAAGGATCCCTGGATTGAAATCCCTCAGGAAGTGCGTGAACAATATAAAATCTACCGTCCAACTCCTCTGGTACGTGCATATAACCTGGAAAAAGCACTGGATACTCCTGCCCATATTTATTTTAAAAATGAAAGCGTGAGTCCTGTAGGGTCTCATAAGCTGAATTCAGCCCTTGCACAGGCTTATTTTTGCAAAAAAGAAGGTGTGACCAATATTACCACTGAAACCGGAGCCGGACAATGGGGCACTGCCTTATCATTTGCAGCCAAGGTATTTGGATTGGAACTTGCCGTATATATGGTGAAAATCAGTTATGAACAAAAACCATATCGTCGTTCGTTAATGCAAACCTGGGGAGCACAGGTTATTCCTTCCCCGAGTATGTCGACAAAAGCAGGCCGTGCAATTCTGACTGCACATCCAAACTATCAGGGAAGCCTGGGTACTGCCATTTCGGAAGCTATTGAACTGGCCATGCAGACACCCAATTGCAAATATACGCTGGGTAGTGTACTGAATCATGTTACTTTGCATCAAACTGTTATCGGGCTGGAAGCTGAAAAGCAAATGGAAATGGCCGGGGAATATCCTGATATCATCATTGGATGCTTTGGAGGTGGCTCTAATTTTGGTGGTATATCATTTCCTTTTATGCGCCACTCCATCAAGGAAGGTAAAAAGACCCGTTTTATTGCCGCAGAGCCTGCCTCTTGTCCTAAACTAACGCGTGGTGTATTCGAGTATGATTTTGGCGATGAAGCCGGTTATACGCCTTTATTGCCTATGTTCACCCTGGGACATAATTTCTCACCGGCACATATCCATGCAGGCGGACTTCGTTACCATGGTGCGGGAACCATTGTAAGCCAGCTTATGAAGGATAACATGATGGAAGCTGTGGATATTAAACAACTGGATTCATTCAAAGCGGGTGTATTGTTTGCCCAGACCGAAGGCATTGTTCCTGCTCCCGAATCAGCCCATGCCATTGCAGCAGCCATTAATGAGGCTATAAAATGCAAAGAAGAAGGTACCCGGAAAACCATTCTTTTCAATCTTTCCGGACACGGGTTGGTTGATATGGCTGCATATGATCAGTATCTGGCCGGCGATCTGGTAAATTATTCCCTATCCAACGAAGATATTGCCATCAATGTGAATCAATTGGAACATCTGGTTTAATCGCGCTGTAAAGACTGTAAGATATATAGAATGTAAAAAGGCTTCCAATATCGGAAGCCTTTTTTATATCGATTAATAATCAGTTACTTTTTCCTTTTTGTAATTAATATTGGTGATTATCCGTAATGAAGTATCCCTGGTTAAATAACTCCATGCCCAGTTGAAAAATATAACAATCTTATTCCGGACACTTAAAATAAGCATAAGATGTAAAAACATCCATACATACCAGGCAATGGGCCCCTTGAATTTTATAAATGGTAATTCAACAACTGCCTTATGCTTTACAATAGTAGCCATCATTCCCAAATCATGATATTCATACTCAACAGGGTTTGAATTTTCACTCTTGAGTGAATTAAGTATATTCTTCCCTAAATTCTTAGCCTGGTTGATAGCAACATTAGCCACCTGGGGATGACCGTTCGGGTAATTGGGGGTTACCATAAAAGCCACATCACCTAATGCGTATATATTCTTGAAGGTTTTTAATTTATTAAACCTGTCGACGATATACCTGTTTTTATAAATATCCTGCTCCAATAAGCCATCGATTATATTTCCCTTTACACCGGCAGCCCAGATTACATTTTTAGAAGGTATCCTTTCCCCTGTATTGAGTACTGCCTCACTTCCATCATACGACACCAGCAACGTCTCCGTCTTTACTATAACCGACATTTCTTCCAGGTATTTCCTGGAAGAAATTTTCGATTCTTCGCTCATATTATTCAATGTATATTTGCTGCCTTCGAGTAAAATGATATTGAACTTTGAAAAATCGATATTATGATAATCCTTTGGCAGTACATCTTTCTTCAATTCTGCGAATGCACCCGATAACTCTACGCCTGTAGGCCCTGCACCAACGATTATAATGTTCATCCAGGCTTGTTTATCCTCTTCACGGGCAAAAATTTCCTTTTCAAAGCTAAACAGGATTTTATTCCTGATTTCAATGGCATCCTGGGTTGTTTTCATAGAGAAAGCATTCTCGCTCATCTGCTGGTTGCCAAAGAAATTCGTCCTGCAACCACTGGCAATTATCAAATGATCGTACGATATAGTGCGGTTGTAAGAGGTCATTATTTTTCGCTCGTTCGGATCAATGCTGATAATATCTGCCATGCGAAAATCGACAGTCTTACTATCCTGAAATACTTTACGAAACGGGAATGATATACTGGAAGGTTCAAGTCGCCCACTTGCTACCTGGTAAAACAAAGGCTGAAATTGATGATGATTCTGCTTATCTACTAAAATAACTTTTAAATCGGCTTTCCGCAGGGTCTTTGCTAATTGTAATCCTGCAAAGCCGCCGCCTATGATAACAACCTTCTCTCCCTTCTTAATTCCTAAATGACTCATCTATCTTCTATTTTATTTAAAATCCTTTTATTAATAAACAACAAAAGTAACTTAATGTTGTTGAATAAAGAAATTTTTCTTTAATTAAATGTGTTCATATCAATAAGTAATTGGAATAAAACATTTTACACAATTAAAAGGAATATAAAAATATTATCTCTATCTTTGCATAGAAATAGTAGGTCGGTTTGTCGCTTTTCCCTTGAGGAATGGAGGAAAGTCCGGGCAACGCAGAGCGCCATACTTCCTAACGGGAAGCTGTCTGTGAAGGTAGAGTAGCGTAACAGAAAAAAACCGCTTCGATTTATCGGAGTAAGGGTGAAAAGGTGAGGTAAGAGCTCACCGGTATGAGTGGCAACATTCATAGCCGTACGTCTTATGGGTTGCAAGATCACGTATACCGACGCATGTAGGGTTGCTCGCCCGATGTCGGGGGGTAGATTGCTAAAGGCAAATGGTGACATTTGTTCGAGATAAATGACAGACGCTTTATGCAAATAGAGTACAGAACCCGGCTTACAGACCTGCTATTTTTTTTCTTCTTAAATTCAGTACATCACACTTCATTCTATCAATATGTCAAAACTTAACGCATTTATCAATCGGATGCTTAATTTTATTCAATACGACATATGGCGTATTACTGAACATGAATTGTCCAAAACCCGTCGCATCACGTATCGCTTTATTAAAACACTGATTTTAGGAACCAGGGGTTTTATTGATCAGGATTTAAACGTCAAAGCATCAGGGCTGACCTATTCCATATTATTTGCCGTTATCCCCACTTTTGCAATGATTATTGCTATTGCTAAAGGTTTTGGTATCGAAAAACTGATCAGAAGTTCACTCGAAGGAACATTTATCGGGCAGGCAGACCTGATTCCACAAGTAATGCAATTTGTTGAACGTTATCTTGAAACTACCCAGGGAGGTCTGTTTATCGGGATTGGACTGGCTGTTTTGTTTTATTCGGTCATGAATTTCTTTATGCAGGTCGAAAAAGCTTTTAATGGTATCTGGCAGGTTAAGAAATCACGCTCCGTAATTCGCCAGTTCTCAACATACTTTTCCTCCTTATTAGTTATTCCTGTCTTAATCGTCTTATCAAGCGGACTTTCAATTTTTATCAATACTGCTATTGCTCAATCTTTCCTGTATGATGTATTAAGCCCGTTCTTACGTTTCGGGGTTAAATTCACACCATATATCTTAAACTGGATAGTCTTCACGGTTATGTATCTGGTTATACCCAATACCAAGGTGCGTTTTTCAAATGCTCTGATCGCAGGTGTTATTGCAGGTACGGCATTTCAATTATTTCAATTTCTGTACATTCACGGGCAAGTATACCTGTCACGTTATAATGTGGTATATGGTAGTTTTGCAGCTATTCCGTTGTTGCTCCTGTGGTTGCAGATATCATGTCTGATAGTGTTGCTGGGAGCTGAAATATCCTATGCATCCCAGAACATACGTAATTTTGAATACGAATCGGACGTAAATACTATGAGTACCCGGTATAAGAACTTTCTAACATTGTTTATCACCTATGTGGTGGTAAAACAACTTGAGAATCAAAAGCCGGCGCTTTCTTCGACTGAAATATCGGATACTTACAGGCTCCCTATCCGCGTTGTCAATCAGATTCTAATGAAACTGGTCGATGTGTCAATTTTTATTGAAGTATTCAACGAAACATCAAAATCAAAAACCTACCAACCAGCTATTGATATCAACCAACTCACTGTAAATTTGCTATTTAATAAACTGGATAATCACGGTTCGGAACTTTTTCTAACCAATAAGAATGAACTATTGGATTCATTCTGGCAAAAATCACTGGATATAAAGAAACGCAATGACGAAAGATCGGAACAATTGCTTGTAAAAGATATCTGATAAATCTATCGTGGGGAAATAGTGAGGAAAGAAAAGGAAAATACTAAAATATCCAAACTAATATGGTTTAATGGGAAAATGCAGAGAGGATCTGAATCAGACATAGAAATGAAAAAAGCCGCTTCCATTTAGTTGGAAGCGGCTTTTTTAGTGAGCCTCTTGTCGGATTCGAACCAACGACCCCGAGATTACAAATCACGTGCTCTGGCCAACTGAGCTAAAGAGGCAAGGTGGGTAAGCCCCCTACATCGCACCGCTACAACTTTCTACCCTTGCTGCGGTCAAGCCCTGGGGGAGTTCAAAAGGAGCTGGTCGTGTAGGACTTACCCGCGACAAAAGTAGTATTTTTTGCCTAATCTGCAAAGCTTTTCATTCATATTTTTTACCGAAAGTCCCTACAGCATTCATTTTCAGAAAACTATTCATTGATTTTTTTTACAAATAAAAAAAACCGGACCTTAAAAGATCCGGTTTACAGTATGAAAAGCAAATATTATGGCAGATAAAAGCTAAATTTCATACATATTTCATATCATTTTATTGTTTCCAACAGTCTTCAAGCGCCTGTTCAACCGTCATTCGACGAATAAGGGCATTGACTATTTTGTAGAAATGGTTTGAGTAAACTCAATATTATCAATACAAGCATAAGCAGGGATATTAAGCCAGCCTCCCGTTTTATCGGTTGAATCAAACGTGAAGGTGACTAAATCAACCTGGCCTAAAGCACTCAGGTCAACTTTTTTCCACGTTTTGAGAAGAATATTTTTACCATTGCGGAAATCTGCCAGATAGACTTCAACACTTCCTGTTTGAACACCGACCTTGTAACCCTTTATAATTACTTTAAACCAATCGCCGTTACCATTATCACCGGCACCCGTAAATACATGATTGTAGGCTGACCCGTTTTTTAAAGCCATATACGTGTACGTAGAGTTTGTAATCATTAAACTCTTCAGATTAAAATAACCATACGAATTAGCCGGACAAACAAAAGCAGCTGAATCATATGCGATAGCAAATTGCTTTGATTTTAAAGCACCGGAACCGGCAATCACGCTGTACTGATTTGTATAGCCAGCAGTTATAGTGTCAACATTAGAAGAACAAGCGAAGCCTGTCCAGGATGCCCAGGCAGCAGTATACGTGTTTTTAAAGGTCGAATTGACAGAAATAAAATCACCAGACAAATCGGAACCATCCCAATATCCCTTCGAGTTTACATTTACTCCTTCAAAATCGACTAATGTTGTAGGTGTTACTGTGTCAGGGATTTCAGTTTCTTTTTTACATGAGGGAAATATAAGTCCAAACAAACTTATAACTAAAAATAATTTACTCTTTCTCATTTTTTAAATTATTGATTATTAAATATATAATTATTTACAGACAAAGTAAAATTCGTCAATGCAGAGGTTGAACAGATAATAACAATAAAAAAAGAAGAATTTGTACGCACGAAGTGTCCAGACTCTTTTTGCTATTGATCCCGAAAGCAAAAAACGAAAAAGTATTGTGGCAGGTCTTCTGACTTACTCCCGTTATTGAACGCCTTCCCAGAATCAGGTATCAGATAATCAGTCTTCAGCTATCAGTTATTAAAAACCGTATGCTGTTCACTGTTTACTGTTCACTAAAAAAACCAGTGGCAAAAGTATTATTCAAAACGTTGAAATGGAGCTTACAGCAGCGGGTACTGTTCCGGAATTTGACCGGATTCCCTTTTATCGATCCAATGATGATTGTTTCGATACCAAAATCGAGTGCAAAAGTATAAAAAAATCCGCACACGCCTAATTAATTATTTACGTTTCTATAAACAATTCGTGAAATTAGCTTACTTTTGATGCGAAAATCAGTGAGTATGAATCAGGAAACAAAACAATTTATTTTTGAAAATAAGGATGCTGATGTGCATCAGTTAGCGCTTCAAGCAAGCCGTTTTCCATTCGTAGAAATGCTGTTAGCTATTCGCCAGATAACCGGAAAACAAAAAGTAAAATCAAAAATTCCTTTATTTTACAACACCGAAGATATTTTATATCCAGTCCAGCTCTCGTTGGAACAATCTTCATCAGAATCAACGGCAAATTACAAATCAAGCCTGTGCAGAGGATATTCGCTTGTCGATCTTACAGGCGGATTCGGGGTGGATTGCTGCTTTATGTCTGTGAATTTTCAAGAGGTTACCTATGTGGAACGTCAACCGGAACTCTGTGATTTGGCCCGACATAATTTTAAGGTGTTGAATAAGGAGCATATCCGGGTTATCAATTCCGAAACTGAAAAATACCTTACGGAAATGGAACATGCCGACTGGATCTTTATTGATCCGGCACGAAGAGGTTCGGGAGGGAAAAAAGTGGTATTGTTGTCTGATTGCGAGCCGGATGTTTCAGCATTATCCACTGTTCTACTTGAAAAATCGAACATAATTATGATCAAACTTTCGCCAATGATTGATCTTACGGCCGCCGTGAAGGAGTTGCCGAATACATCGGAAATTCATGTTATCAGTGTGGAGAATGAATGCAAAGAAGTTCTACTTATTTTGAATCAAAGCATTGATAGTAATAAGAAAATCAAAACTTTAAATATCTGTAAAAATAATATCGAGCAGATATTCGAATTTAATATAAGTGATGAAACAAACTCTCCGGTAGCTTTTACTTCAAACATTGACAAATATCTGTATGAGCCCAATGCATCCATTATGAAAAGCGGAGCTTTTAAATCAATCGGGAATACGTTTAATTTATCTAAACTTCATCATAATACGCATTTATACACTTCAGATAAACTATCACTTGAATTTCCGGGAAGAGTTTTTGAAGTTATAAAAATATGGGGTAATTCTAAAAGCGAGATAAAGGAATTAACCCGACATTTGCCGAAAGCAAATATCAGTACCCGTAATTATCCTATAAGCGTCGATGAACTACGAAAAAAGCTAAAAATCAAAGAAGGCGGAGATCGTTATTTATTTGCATGTACAGTGTTTAATGAACAAAAAATGATCATTGAAACGAAAAAAACAGCATTACCTGCAACCTCAACAACATAACGTCAAAACAGTAAACACATGAAGCTTCGGTAGAAGATCAGATTAACTTCAATTGTACCCGTTTCCTTTCAACATCTACCTCCAGGATACGTACCCTGACATGTTGATGAAGCGAAACAACTTCAGCAGGATTACTAATATAACGATCAGCCATTTGAGAGACATGTACCAAACCATTTTCTTTAATGCCAACATCTACAAAAGCACCAAAGTTAGTGATATTGGTAACTATACCCGGTAATTCCATACCAAGTCGTAAGTCGGTAATTGTTTTTATATTAGCATCGAATTCAAACACTTTAATTTCACTTCTGGGATCACGACCAGGTTTCTCCAATTCCAGTAAAATGTCATTTAAGGTGGGCAAACCTACCGTTGCGTTAATATATTTTTGTAAATCAAGACTTTTCTTCAATTCCTTGTTATGAATCAATTCTTTGATGTCCATTTTCAGATCTTTAGCCATTGACTCTACAATAGCATAACTTTCAGGATGAACAGCTGAATTATCGAGCAACTGATCGCTATCGGGAATTCGTAAGAAACCCGCACATTGTTCAAAGGTTTTTGCACCCATTTTCGGAACTTTCATAAGCTGTTTCCGATTTTTAAAAGCCCCATTTTCAGCACGATAATCAACGATATTTTGTGCCAGTTGAGGTCCAAGTCCTGAAATATAGACTAACAGATGTTTACTGGCAGTATTCAAATTTACTCCCACACGATTTACAGCATTCTCAACGGTTTGTTCCAAGGCTTTCTTCAATTGCGACTGATCTACATCATGCTGATATTGACCAACGCCAATAGATTTCGGATCAATCTTTACCAGTTCGGCCAAAGGATCCATTAATCTCCGTCCAATCGACACTGCACCGCGTACCGTTACATCATAATCCGGAAACTCATCACGAGCTATTTTAGACGCAGAATAAATAGAAGCACCATTTTCACTCACCACGAAAAGTTTTACTTCCCGATCTAGGCGGGTATTTTGAATAAACTGCTCTGTTTCACGTCCGGCAGTTCCGTTACCAATAGCTATTGCTTGAATATCATAGGCTTCCACCATTTTTTGAACTTTCCGCATGGCTTGCGAAGTTTCATTTACAGGCGGATGCGGGTAAATAGTTTCGTTATGCAGTAAATTTCCCTGCGCATCCAGGCATACAACCTTACAACCGGTCCTGAAACCGGGATCAATTCCCAACACCCGTTTTTGTCCTAACGGAGGTGCTAATAGAAGCTGCCTGAGATTCTCCGCAAATACCCGGATAGCTTCTGCATCGGCTTTTGCTTTACTTTCCGATGCAAATTCAGTTTCAATACTTGGTTTTAGTAATCGTTTATAAGCATCGGTCACGGCTTCAGCAACCTGTTCTGAAGATTCGGTTTCACCCTTTACAAATATCCTGTCCAGTTTTTCCAGACAACGGTCATCTTCCGGCGAAATATTGACCCTAAGAAACCCTTCCGTTTCACCACGACGCATAGCCAACAGTCGATGGGATGAACAACGAGCCAACTTTTCATTCATATCGAAATAATCACGGTATTTCTGAGCTTCTTCCTCTTTTCCCTTAATGACTTTAGAAGAGATAATTGCTTCCCTGACAAAGATATTCCTAATTGAGTTACGAGCTGCCTCACTTTCGTTTATCCATTCGGAGATAATATCACGAGCTCCTTTCAACGCTTCATCCGGGTTATTCACATCGCCTTTCACAAATGAAAGTGCCAAACGCTCGGTATCATTCGACTGTTGTTTCATCAACATCTTAGCTAAGGGTTCTAAACCACGTTCTCGCGCGATTTCAGCCCTTGTACGGCGTTTTGGTTTGTATGGCAGGTAAATATCTTCAAGCTCCGTGATATTCCAGCAATTGTCAATTCTGGCCTTCAATTCATCGGTAAGCTTATCTTGTTCTTCTATTGACTTCAATACGGCAATTTTGCGTTTAGCCAATTCGCAGAGCTTATCATATTGATCTTTAGTTTCACCTAACTGTACTTCGTCCATGCCATCAGTCATTTCTTTACGATAGCGGCTTATGAACGGAATAGTAGCCCCTTCATTGAATAATTGAATGGCATTTCTGATTTGTTTCTCAGCAAGTTGGAGAGCAAGAGCAATGATTGAAATAAATTTAGAAGGAATGGAAGTATTTTCGGTAGACATATTATTTTTGTTTCTGCAGGGAGAGGTCATGACTTTCCCAAATAGATTAAGAATGTAAGTTATTTGAAATAATGGGCAGACGAAGTTAATGAAGTATCTTGAAAATCAATTCTTTCATTAAGTCGCCTTCGTCGGTACTTGGATTGTCGATACCTTTATAACGGGCATCCGTTTCGCGGATATAGGTAATAATATTCATCGTTTTCCATGCTCCAAAAGCTTGAGAAGCTTTCTGATAATCTTTTACGAAATAAGGATTTATCCTCAATTCGGATGCTACGGCACCCTGACTTTTATCCGGCAAATAATGATACATCATCAATTCACTGAAAAATTTAAACAGCTGTGCAAGAACCAGAACCATGGGATTGGCCTTTTTGTTTTCTGAAAAATACCGGATAATGCGGTTTGCTTTCAACACATCTTTATTGATTAATGCCGACTGCAGCTCAAAGACATTGAAATCCTTACTAATACCGATGTTTTTTTCAACTAAATCGGGCGTGATCCGTTGCGAATCATTAGACTTCGTCAAAACTAATTTTTCCAGTTCATTAACCAGCTTACTCAAATCTGTTCCCAGAAAATCAGTTAGCATGGCAACGGCTTTTTCATCAATAGCTACATTTTTCGATTTACAATACTTTGTGATCCACGCCCCAACCTCGTAATCACGCAGCTTAACCGATTCATAAACGGTTGCAACTTTCAGAACTTCCAAAAACCACTTCTTGCGTTTATCCGGTGTATTGTATTTATAGCAAAAGACTAATATCGTAGATTTTAATGGATTTGAAAGATAGTGAATCAAATTATCCCATTCTTTTATTAACTGGGCTTCTTTGACAATGACTACCTGATGTTTACCCATCATGGGATACCGTTTGGCAGTATTTATAACTGTAATAATATCGACATCTTTGCCGTACAAAATGGTTAGATCAAATTCTTTTTCTGCTTCGTCTAATACATTATTTTGAATAAAATCAGACAATAAATCAATGTAGTAGGGCTCTTCACCCATTAGAAAATAGACGTGATGATAAGCCTTTTTACGTAAATCGGTCAGAATTTGTTCGTAGGTTGTTTCTTGTTTTGCCACTTTGTCGGTTATCAAATGTTGATTTCAGCTATTCAAATCTTAAGTGCTTAATTGTTTTACTATTATTCATTAAGGAAGAAAGTGATTTTACACCAATTTTTATGTGTTCTTCCACAAAATCAGCAGTTACTTTCCTGTCGCTTTCCTGAGTTTTTATTCCTTCTTCGTGTAAAGGCATATCCGATACCAAGAGTAAAGCTCCAATAGGAATACTATTGTAAAAACCGGCAGAAAAAAGAGTAGCAGTTTCCATGTCGATTGCTAATGCTTTGGTTGTACGAAGATATTCCTTAAACCTTTCATCATGTTCCCACACCCGTCGGTTCGTCGTGTAAACAGTTCCTGTCCAGTAGTCTTTACTTAAGTCACGGATATTCGATGAAACAGCACGCTGCAAACTAAAAGCTGGAAGAGCCGGTATTTCAGGCGGAAAATAATCATTTGAAGTTCCTTCTCCCCGAATTCCGGCGATGGGTAATATATAATCTCCCAGTTTGTTTTTATCTTTTAATCCACCGCATTTCCCCAGAAATAAGACGGCACGGGGTTGAACAGCCGACAACATATCCATAATGACAGCAGCATTCGGACTTCCCATACCAAAATTAATAAACGTGATTCCATTTGCTGAAGCATTTGGCATATTTCCATCACGGCCAATAACCGGTACATTATTCCATTCAGCAAATAATTCAATATAATTATTGAAATTGGTCAGTAATATATAGTCGGTGAATTCATTCAATGGCCGTTTTGTATAACGTGGCAGCCAATTCTCTACAATTTCTTTTTTTGTTTTCATTCTAATCAATATTAAATATTGTTTTTGTAACTTCGCCTTTAGTTATTCATGCAAAAATACTACACCCTGAAAAGTGAAAACAAAAATACTAAAAAAATGCTGCAATTAAATCTTCCGGAGTATAGTTTTCGAATAAAAAAACAAGACGAAAAGTTACTTATTTTTGATTCTCAACGAAAAAGATACGTTTCACTTACTCCGGAGGAATGGGTACGCCAACATTTTATACGGTTTTTGATTGAGGAGAAAGGCTATCCGGCTGCTTACCTGGCAATCGAAAAACAATTAAGTATGAATGGAATGAAAAAACGTTGCGACGCTATTTTATATAATAGGCATGCTTTACCCATCCTGATTATTGAACTAAAAGCACCCAACGTGGCCATTACTCAATCAACTTTTGATCAGGTTGCCGTGTATAACGCCAAATTGAAAGTCAATTATTTCATGATAAGTAATGGAATTGAGCATTATTGCTGCAAAACTAATACAGAAACTGCCCAATATGAGTTCTTTTCTGAAATTCCTAACTATTTAGTTTTCACTAATGATTAAACTATCGTTTTACATATAACTGATATATAAGTATTTAGTCTAATAATACATTACGCAATTTTAAAAAACAATCTATATATAAAACATTTAACATGAAATATGCGATTTATATGTTTTAAAACATGTAATTTTGCATCGTCAATCAAAGATAATTTGATATGACAAATCTAATACAAAGAATTACCTTAAATTACATTAAGGATATTCTTTGTTTTTTTGTTTACAAGATTAGTTATAAAAAGATTTGATTGTTTATTTTTAAAATTTTAAGGTATGAAAAAGATTTTAGTTTTAGTTATGGTGTTGTTTGCAGTTTCTGCAAGTACTTTTGCGATTAATCCGAGTGATTATGGAGTGTTTTACAAACTGAATAATAAATCGACTTTCAATAGTCTGATAAACTATTTAGGGGCTGATAAAGAACAGGCTGATTATCTAAAACAAGTATTCAATGTAACTGCCGAAGAATTAAAAAACGCATCGAATAAAGGGAATGATAAATTTGCCGAAAGTATATTGAATTATAATCTGCATAATACTAAATGTGTTTTATCAGAAAATCAATACAAGATGTACATTAAGATACTTAATTTGTCGATAAATAATAAATCCAACAATTTATTAAATGAAAGTATTTTAATATCCGATATCAACAAATAAACCTGTTCAAACTTTAAAAGGTGCTTCAATGTATTGAAGCACCTTTTTTTATATACCTGTTTATTCAATCAGGTATTAAAATTCAATCATATAGTCTTAAATAATTTACTGCAAAGTTAAATAACACTTCCAAAAGTAATATTTAACTCATAAGATGCGATTTATATGTTTTAAAACATGTATTTTGTGCTGTCATTTAAATCATATTTATATGACGCTAATCTAATACAAGGAATACCCAATAGAAAATCACATGGGAATTCTTTGTTTTTTTTATTTATAGGTATAAAAATTGTATTATTTAAAATTTCAAGGTATGAAAAAGATTTTAGTTTTAGTTATGGTTGCATGTGCAACAAGCGTCTTTGCAATTAATCCAAGTAATTACAAAGCAGTTTACAAATTGAATGATGAAACTACTTTTAATTCATTAGTTCGTTATCTAAATGCTGATAATGTGCAGGCTGAACAATTAAAGTACGTTTTTGAATTAACAGAAAACAAACTTAAATCAGCACTGAATTCAGATAATGAAGCTGCAGTTGATAAAGTTATGTTGTTCAATGTGGGTAATGCAAAATATATTTTGTCTGATAGCCAGTACAAAAAATATCTAGTTGTCCTGAATTTATCAATCAACAATGAGAACGATGAATTCCTGACTCAAAAATAAAAAGTGCCGATTTTTTATTAGTTTTATAACTGAGAGTGCTCCGAGTAATTGGAGCACTTTTTTTGCTTATATACACTAAAAATAAATCTATTTCCGTTTACGGCTTATTCGGGCAACGACTTCCTCGCTGTTTAATTCCCGCAAAGCATCATTAGCAATCCATCGGGCTGATTTAGAACTTTGAAACAATATTTGTTCACAAGTTTCAATAGCTTTTATTCGTAACTCTTCATTCCGTTTGCCTATTTGACGCAATGCCCAGTTCACTGCTTTCCGTACAAAATTCCGCTCATCCCAGGCTTCACGCTCAATTAAATCAAAGAAATGATAAAACTGTTCATTTTCAACATCTTTATGATGTACTGCCTGATCGCACATTAAAACAAAAGCCGTTCGCTTGACAAATTCATCCGACAAAGCTGAGTACTCATCTATCTTTTGAAGCGAAAAGGACGTTTTACCTAATGTGTTACAACACTGATCACAAATATCCCACGAATCAAAATCATTTACCCAGGTATCAAACTGTTTTTCATTAATGTCTTTCGGATCTTCGATCATCGATGCCAACAACCTCGCTTCATGAACATTTGTATCCCACAGCTCTAAAGCCAGTTCATGATCCTTCCCAATTCGCCTGGCTAATTGTCTCAAAAGAGGAATCTTAACACCCAGGGCTTTTGCATCATTAATTCCAAAATGAGCTAACTTCGCAAAATGGTCTGTAGTCGCCAATGATTTTAATTCATTAAGTACTTCTTCTACGATCATTTTGTTTTGTGTTTGATGTTATCTGAAAGCTGTCAAATATCTAAAGCCCCGATTATATCAGTTACCGATTGAAAATTATGACGATCAAGATACTCATTTATACCATCGATTACTTTAATCGTAACAGTTGGGTCAATAAAATTCGCTGTTCCAATCTGAATAGCTGTAGCTCCGGCAAGCAGAAATTCAATGGCATCGGCTGCATTCATAATTCCGCCCAGGCCAATTACGGGAATTTTTACCGCCCGAGCAACCTGCCAAACCATACGTAACGCTATTGGTTTAACGGCAGGACCCGAGAGACCGCCGGTTATCGTAGATAAAACAGGCTTTCTTTTTTCTGCATCTATAGCCATCCCCAACAAAGTATTGATTAACGACACCGAATCGGCACCTTCGCCTTCTACAGCCAGTGCAATCTCGGAAATATCGGTCACATTCGGCGAAAGCTTGACGATCATTTCTTTTTCATATGCCCTTCGCACTGCTTTAACTACCTGAGCAGCAGATAAACAACTGGTTCCAAAAGCCATTCCACCTTCCTTTACATTCGGACATGAGATATTTAACTCAATAGCCGGTATATTATCCAGCGCATTTAACTTTTCTGCCGTCTCAACATATTCCTCAATCGTGGAACCTGATACATTCACAATTATATTTGTATCAATGTCCTTCACAGTTGGATAAATATGACTGATAAAGTAATCAACTCCCTTATTTTGCAGTCCCACAGCATTCAACATACCAGCAGGAGTCTCTGCCATACGTGGATATGGATTGCCCTGACGCGCGCGAATAGTCGTTCCTTTTACAATTATACCACCTATTCTTGATAGATCAAGAAAGTCTGAATACTCTGATCCATAACCGAATGTTCCGGATGCTGTCATCACCGGATTTTTCAGTTGTAATTTGCCGATATTGATATTTAAATTTGCCATTTCAACTTTGTAATATTAAAAACAGGTCCTTCGGTACATACACATACATGTCCTTCGGTAGTATCAGTGACACAACATAAACAGGCTCCGATTCCACAGGCCATTGTGTTTTCTAATGACACCTCACAATTCGCATTTGTTTTAAGGGCGTAACGAGCCACAGCCTTCATCATGGGTGTTGGTCCGCAGGTATAAATAAAATTGAATGTTGAGTCGTTTAAAAGCGAATGCTGTGTAACAAAACCACGTTCTCCATACGAACCATCTTCTGTCGTTGCAAATACATTTCCGATTCGTTCGTATTCACAAAGTTCTATTAAGTCCGTTTTTGATCGGGCACCAAGCAGAAAATTCACCTCATGTCCGCTTTTCTTTAAGTGCGCTCCTAAATAAAGCAGGGGGGCAACTCCACAACCGCCACCGACTAAAAGTACCCTGGCATCTTTATCAGTCGGTTCGCTAAAACTGTTGCCAAGTGGAATAAGCAAATTGATACTTTCCCCAACTGCCATATTCGCCAATTGTTTTGTGCCATCTCCTTTAATCTGAATCAACAACCAAAGTTCGTTTAATTCATAATCAACATAATGAACGGATATGGGTCGTCTTAAAAAGGTTGTTGGTGATCCGTCAACACGTACTTCGGCAAATTGACCGGGCAGAATATCAGGTAGTTTTTCGTTGGAGGTAAGGATAAGAAGACTATATTGATCACTTAATATTTTATTTTCTTTAAGTATCAAGTCAAGCATGTATTTCTTCATCGATAATAACATTTTAAGTATCAATACGTTGATATAATTGATACGGGTATTGAAATACAGAGTTTATTAGATGCAAAATTACGAAATAATCCCGAACCGGACAAGTATTAGCCGGCACTATGAAAACATAAACAATAAACGGCTAACGACAGTCTTTTACTGAAATTCCTGAAAGGTATTATCGGTATAATAAACAATAATCTTTCGAACGGATTTTGATGTGGGTTCTATTAGGGGTATAAATGAAGAGGAATGAGTTTCCGGAACTGTTTGAACCGGTATTTCCGGAGCCGCGGTATTTTTTTGCTGGATGAATGAAGAAGACGGTACGTTTTTTACGGCTTCTTTTGACTCTAAAGTGCTTGATTTGGTGGAATTTTCATCTAATGAATCGAATAATGTGGGTGTCTGAGATTGCTTTTCTCCGCGATACATTGATCCAATGCCCAGAATAAGCCAGTCTGAGCTCACGGTACGAAAGCGATTCAGGATTTTTTTGAGTACTTCTAAACTTGGATTATTTCTTCCATTCAAGATATGGGAGAGCGTAGAACCTTGAATGCCTATTTCTGCAGCAAATATAGCCGAATTCATTCCTTCTTTCAGCATTATCTTTTCAATTCTTTCTTTTTCATCCATAACACACGATATTTATGTGAAGTGTACATTTCTATTTACGTTACAAAGATATGTGAATCGATTCACATATGCAAATTTCATACATTTGTGATATCATACATTTGTGTATTTACATTTGTAATAAAGTATAAATACGTACACTTTACAAAGTATATAGTACTAAATACAGCGTATAAGGCGTATACGGATAAAATCTAAAGGTATTTATTATTTAAACCTTAATATCATATAAAATAGACTATATTCCATGATTATTAGTGTTTTATACTTTATATATTTTAATTTTACAGCAAAATAGGGGAATATATCATTATTGTAAAGATATACCTAAACTTATAAATCATTTTTTTTATTTATTTAGCTGACTGGATGGTGTTTAAATATATAAATATATGGTTTAAAGGCTTATTTACAATAATATATTGCCATAAGTGTATTATTGTAATATTGTGAATATACGTATGTAACATTTGTGATATATATTGAAATTTATCGAATATACATTTGTAATATGTATAAAAATTATTGTGAATTACTTCATATATTACATTTGTAAAGTAATATGTCTGTAATGTACCATCTATTTAAAGGCTGTATATGTGTACTATTATTATTCTGCATGAACAATAGAAACAACTATAGCATGAAACCGATTACATCTGATTTTTGTATCGTGGCGTTTACATCCCGTTCTCGTGAGATAATCATAAAATAATCTTTTATTCTGATTATGTACTCCGGGCCGATTTGGAAAATTTGATTTCGCTGGTTGAAAAGAAAAAAGTATCGTTTTTAGAGTAAAATAGCGGATTTTACCTTATTCAACGATACCGAAAAGCCTTAAATTTTAGATGAGAAGGTATGACTGAAGTAAAAATACAGATTAAATCAATATTATTCAATTGATTAGGCTTATTTTCACTGGCTGAGAATTTGATATTCAGATTTATCTGTAATCCTGTACAGATAAATTAAATTCTCAAACAAAAAAAGAGCTCGAAAATAATTCCGAACTCTTTTAAAAGATAAATTGTATATGTCTTAATCTTCTGACACCGGTGCAACACCTGCCAGCTCTTGATCGACTAAAATACGACCGCAATATTCGCAAACAATAATTTTCTTGCGAAGGCGAATGTCTAACTGACGTTGAGCCGGAATCTTGTTAAAGCAACCACCGCAAGCGTCACGTTGTACATAAGCAACTGCTAATCCGTTACGGGCATTTTTACGAATACGTTTAAATGCTGTCACCAACCGGGGTTCGATATGCGATTCGATTTCCTTTGCATATTCGCGAAGTTTCTCTTCTTCCTGTTTCGTTTCCGATACGATTTCGTTTAACTCACCTTTCTTTAACTCCAGGTCTAGTTTACGCTCAACCAAATGTTCCGATGTTATTTTTTGTTCAGCTTGTTTTGTTTCCAATGAAGCTGTAAATTCGCGAATACGTTTTTCACTAAGTTCTATTTCCAACGTCTGGAATTCTATCTCTTTTGAAAGATTATCGTATTCACGGTTATTACGTACATTATCTTGTTGCTCTTTGTATTTGGCAATTTTAATGCGCGATTCTTCTATTTCAATTTTCTTGCTGGCAATCGTTGCTGATATTTCAGCAAGCTCTGTTCCGAAATTTTCCAACCGGGTACTTAAACCGATAATTTCGTCTTCTAAATCCTGAACCTCCAAGGGGAGCTCACCACGTAAAATTTTTATTTCATCTATTTTGGAAACCGCTTTTTGAAGCTCGTAGAGTGCTTTTAGCTTTTCCTCAACGGTGATTTCTTTTTCTGCTTTTATTTCTGTAGCCATGTTGATTACAAATAGTTTATGGGGTTGGTTTTACTGTCTGAAATTTGGACTGCAAATGTAGGCATTTTTTTTGTAATTATCTCGAAAAAAATGTCTTTTG
>Ga0302207_1000241_pt1 | contig 22802 bp, 18 predicted proteins | sample II_Fen_E2_2_FD_198792 | JGI IMG/M metagenome (GOLD analysis project Ga0302207, IMG submission 198792) | Peat permafrost microbial communities from Stordalen Mire near Abisko, Sweden - II_Fen_E2_2 | ecosystem: Environmental > Terrestrial > Soil > Wetlands > Permafrost | place: Sweden: Abisko...
TACGTTCGGCTTTATCATCATTATGTTTAAATTCTACATCAGGGAAACGATAGTCAAGATCGGAATAAGCACTCTCATGACTTTCAGGAAAAGTAAGTGCACAAATTCCATCGTTTGAGAAAGCAATGCAACATTCGCCAAATGGAGTAGAGGAAAAACCATAAGAAGGATTTGATTGTGGAGGTAATTGTCTCATAGTTTTTTTTAGTGTATAGAAAAATTAAAGCGGCTAATGATTAGATAATTTTTTATAAAATAATTATCAGTTGTTAGATGCTATGAAAAAGTCAAGTACATTTGTGGCAAAGTTAACGAATTTTGTTGACTAAGCGTTCATTTCTATACAAAAAAATAATCTTAATTCCAAAAACTCACCCGTATTTTATAAAAACTTATATGAAAAGATTGGTCCAATTAACTTTTTTGACAGTTTTGAGTCTATTCTCAGGAATAATGGCTCAGGTAAGCACATCTAAATGGGAGGCTCAGTCAATTGTTATAGATGGGAATGGTGCAGACTGGGGTACACTTCCACGTTTTTTTAATGCCGAGTCGAATGTAAAATATGAATTCAGAAATGATGCAAAGAATTTGTACCTGATACTAAAAGCAGCCGACCGGTCAACCCAAATGCAAATGTTGAGTGCCGGCTTTAGCGTGAAACTTAAAGTAAAAACTTCACCTCCTTTAAAAGTTGCCATTGCTTTCCCTGCATTAAAAAAAGGGGAAATGCCTCCAATGATTATTAATCAGGATGGAAAGATTGATAATCTGTCATATAAATCAACCGAAGGCGCTGTCATTATTCCAAAGGATACTGCTTTATTAGATGGCTTTCTATTTTCAAAAGGCAAAATCGTTTCTGATAGCAATGATGAGAACAGCATATGTTTTGCACGAAGTAAAACATCCCGGGAACTTGTCACCTATGAAATCAGGGTTCCACTTCGAGAGATTTACGGGAATGATTTTTCACTTGTAAATTTAAACACAACACCCATACAACTGCTGGTTAATATCAATGATCTTTCACAAAGAGACATGAAAAAAATGAAAGGACATCAGGGCAAAGGAATGTCGGGCGGAATGCCTGGTGGAGGTAGAGGCAGCAGAGGAATGGGTGGTGAAATGGGTGGAAACGGAATGGAAAACAGAGGAATCGGAGGCAGTGATACCGGCGAAATGCCCGGATCTGAAATGCAGGACGCCATGCAAGGCAATCAGAGTAGCAATAGCTTTTCGATGGAACGCAAAAGTTTCAGCATTGATTTTAAATTATCTACGGGAAAAGAATAATCCCATCCCAGGATATTGCAGCTTAATCGAATAAGAGATTAAGCTGTTTTTAATGCCTTTTCCAACGTAGGTTTTCTCAACACTTTATTGCTTTCTGAATAAATAAACGAAGGAAGAAAGTAAATATGTTTTGGAATTTCATATTTCGACAACACCTTTTCAAATTGTACTTCCAGATGTTTAAGTTCTTGAATGGAATATTTCTGTGACTCAATAATCAGCACCACAATGTTTTCGAACTGCTCATCAGGAATTGACGAAATAAAATAACCGGCAGGAATGATTCCTTCCAGTTTTTTTTCGAGTTGTTCGGGATGAATCTTGACACCTCCCGAATTAATGATCGAATCGGCACGTCCCAGCCATCGAAAAGAAGAAGCACCTTTCAATTCAACTATATCATTCGTTTGAATTTCTTCATTCAACAAGTGTGGAGCACTGATGGCAAGACACACTCTCTCATCAAGGCGAATGGTGACACCATCCAGGATTGTAAAACAGTCGGATTTATCCATTCCGTTGAACCTGCGCAAGGCAATATGCGAACAGGTTTCGGTCATACCATATGTTTCATACAGTTCGGAAGGGATATTTTCAGAAAGGAATTCCAGTTTAGAAGTAACTGGTCCCCCTCCCACTATTATTTTACCGACTGATTTATTTTTCAGGGTTTCGCAGGAATGAAACAACTGATACGGAGTGATGGCTGCAAAATCAACGGAATCCTGCAGGTTTATAAAAGGATTAGCCGAAGGTTCAACAGCTAACAGTTTGAAACCACTCACCACAGCCCGAACAATCATCATTTTTCCTGCAATGTATGAAACAGGAAGGCAGAGTAGACAGACGCTTTTACCGGTAAGCTGAAAGAAACCATTGGTCATCCGTGCAGAATTCACCATACTTTGTTTTGACAATTGAATGCATTTAGGGATACCGGTAGAACCCGAAGTGTGTACAGTAACAAAATCAGAATCGTCGAACCAGTTTTGAAGGAAGTAACCGACAGCATTCCACCACGAATCAACGGGAAAAGCCGGATTGATAATTTGGTCAACATTCTGACGATTATACAAGACTCCATTAAGGATAATACTTTCCATATGTTATGATAATATAGTGCTCAAATCCCATTCATTATCTGACTTGTAATATAGTTTAGCCTGATTTATCGATAACGGAGAAGGAATGTTATTGTGATACAATTGTCCGGTGCCTAATCCTTGCGGCAGGGTGGAGCCAAGGGTAGCCGACCATTGTGCAATGGCATTCAGCCCGATATTGGATTCAAGGGCAGAGGTTACCCACCAGCCAATATGATGTTTCACGGCCAGACGAATCCATTCTTCGGATTGCTTAAACCCTCCCAACAGGCTTGGCTTTAAAATAATGTAGGCAGGATTTATCTTTTCAAGCAAGGATTCCTTATCATCAGGGTTTACTCCTATCAACTCTTCATCCAGCACAATGGGAATGGGAGAATGAATGCAGAGTTCGGCCATGGCATACCGGTTATGTTGGCGGATAGGTTGTTCGATAGAATGAATGCCGAATTCAGATAACCGGTTTAATTTTTCAAGTGCTTCATTGGGATGAAAAGCGCCGTTTGCATCCAGTCGTATTTCGAGTTCGTCAGATGAAAACTGCTTCCGGATAGCAGCCAGGATTTCGAGTTCGGTGCTAAAATCATTGGCTCCTATTTTAAGTTTGATACACCGGTATCCGGCATCAATCTTCTCCCTGATCTGTTTTTCCATAAAGTCTTTATCGCCCATCCACACCAATCCGTTAATGGGAATACCGGTTATTCCATCCGTAAAATCTGAAAGGAATAGTTTTTTTGATCCTTTTGCTGCAAGATCCAGCAATGCTGTTTCCAGCCCAAAAGCAATGGAAGGATAGTCGTGCAAATCAAGGGTGCCCGGGTCAACTCCTTCATTTATCAGCCGGCACAGGGTTTTCAGTTTATCATCATACGAATCAACCGGATCAATACTTAAGTCAGGAATGGTGGAACATTCGCCGATACCCATACATCCATCTTTCTCCAGGATTAGAAAAGAAGAGGGTTTATGCAACAAAACCCCACGGGAAGTACCAGCGGGGAATTTAAAATTGAGTTTAAATGTTTTATAACGGGCAGAGAGCATAAATTATAAATTTTAAATATCTGCATCATGTACCGGTAACGTTGATTTACACAGATGATTCTTCTAAAAAATAAAATTAAGAAAGATTATGTCCACGGATTACACAGATTTTTAATTTAAAGATTATTCGGAATTTCAGCGAAACAAGTATTTCAGGTACCATTTCATAATATAAGCTACGTCTATATTAGTAATCCAATTCCGAATGTCAATGCAAATATCAGACTGGCTATCGATACCCGGGGTAATTCGGGATATAATTCCAACGCATCTTTATACGTGAATACTTTTTTCAGATTTAAATACAATACAGGAAATGAAAGGACAAACAACCATTGCCACGCAGAATGGTAATTCAACAATGTGTACATCACTGTCAGTAAAGCAGCACCACCTATTAAAAACAATTGGTAATACCCTGCATTCTTAACTCCCATTGCCACTACAATAGTCTTCTTTCCGGCATTTTTATCGGCTTCATAGTCCCGCATATTGTTCATATTCAACACGCCAGTACTTAACAAGCCAATAGCCGAAGCAGGCAGCAGGAGTGCCCAGCGGAACGCTTGTGTATGCAGGAAATAGGTTCCAATTACCCCCACCAGGCCGAAGAATATAAAAACAAAGATATCACCCAGTCCGCGATAGCCATACGGATTCTTGCCCACCGTATATTTGATAGACGCAGCTATCGCCGCCAGCCCCAGTAATCCAAACAACAGCATGTTGGTAACCGGAATACCTTCCGTTCCAATGAAGATTAGCGACACGCCCGATACAACACAAAGGATTCCAATGAAAATGATACCCCGCAACATGGTTTTTGGAGTTATCTCACCCGACTGCACCATGCGTTTAGGCCCTATCCGCTCGACGGTATCCTTCCCGTTTACAAAATCGCCATAATCATTGGCCATATTCGACATGATTTGCAGCAATACAGTGGTCAATGCCGCCAACCCGAATATGGACCAGCGGAACTTATCATCAGCGGCTGCCAGGCAGGAACCGATAATCGTATTAGACAATGCCAGTGGCAAGGTACGTAAACGGAATGCTTCTATCCAGTTACTTATTTTCATTTTTAGTATTCAGATTTTTAAATGTGGAATTTTGAACCAAGAGTCAAGAACCAGGATCATAGACAAAAGATAAAAGACAAAAGAACAAAGAGCCAGGAATCCTATTCCTCAAACTTCAAACTCTTCAAACTCTTCAAACTCGGAACACGGAACGCGGAACGCAGAACGCGGAACACGGAACGCGGAACACGGAACGCGGAACGCGAAACGTCTTACGGCATTTTCGGAAATTTCGAGAAGTCAGGTTTTCTCTTTTCAAGGAAGGCGTTCTTTCCTTCATGTGCTTCTTCTGTCATATAATACAGCATGGTGGCATTTCCTGCCAACTCCTGTATTCCTGCCTGACCGTCGAGTTCTGCATTTAAACCGGCCTTAATCATACGCAATGCTAACGGGCTATGTTGCATCATTTGCTTGCACCAGTCCACAGTTTCGTCCTCCAGTTGATCGAATGGCACTACTTTATTGACCATACCCATATCATAAGCCTCCGCAGCTGAATACTGCTTACACAGGAACCATATCTCACGGGCTTTTTTTTGTCCTACGACACGTGCCAGATAAGAAGACCCGAAACCGGCATCAAAGCTACCCACCTTGGGACCTGTTTGTCCAAAGATAGCATTTTCGGATGCAATCGATAAGTCACAGACTACATGTAATACATGGCCGCCCCCGATAGCAAAACCATTGACCATTGCTACAACGGGTTTTGGCAGACTGCGTATCATTTTTTGCAAATCGAGCACATTCAAACGGGGAATACCATCTTTACCTATATATCCTCCAATTTGTTTTACATTGATATCACCACCGCTACAAAATGCCTTATCACCTTCACCGGTGAGGATGACCGTTGCAATATCCTGACTGTCCCTGCAAAAAGCCATACATTCGATCATTTCTTTAATGGTATCGGGTGTAAAAGCATTGCGGTAACGGGGACGGTTAATCGTTATTTTGGCGATTCCTTCGAAGTAATCAAACTTAATTTCTTCGAATTCTTTAATTGATGTCCAGTTTCTCATTGATCTATAAATTAATACCCCTAACCCCTAAAGGGGAGTAAGAGAAGTTAGTATTGTTTTTTATTACCCCCAACCCCTAAAGGGGGGTATGATTTAAAAATCAGTTTCTTTTTTATTCCACTTCAGGGGGTTAGGGGTTCTTCATTTTAGGGGTTAGGGGACTTTTTAATATTTTTAAAATACCCTTTATAATTTTCAGTATTTAATACTTCATCCGTAAATATTTCAAATACTGCAGCTTTCTTACCATTAAAAAGAGCTATGAGATTATCTTCCAACCCTTCTCTTTGATTGCAGCCAATATAATCCAATCCATATGCCTCCACCAGTGATTTAACATTTACATGATGAGGGGTAGTAAAATACTTCTCACAATTAGACATTAATTGAGAGTCACCAATAAATTTAAATATGTTTCCGCCATTGTTATTCATGACAATGATTTTAATGTTACCGCCAAGATAATTATTCCACATGCCGTTTGAATCGTAGATAAACGACAAATCCCCTGTAAGGAAGAGGGTCGGTTGTTTTGACGAATAGGCAAATCCTGCTGCTGTAGACAAACTACCATCAATCCCTGAGGTTCCACGATTGCAGAAGTAGGATAAATCGTCCCGGGTAGGGAATAATTGTGTCCAGCGGACCGATGTACTGTTTGCTAGTTGCATAATGGTTCCTGATGGAACAAGTTTCAACAATTGAGTGACGACACTCATATCCGATAATGGAGCATTTTCAACAAATGCATCATGAAGTTTGCTGATGGTTTGCATTTGTTGTTGATATACTCTTGCAAAACTACTCTTTGTTTTCCCTAACGGCATTTTATCAAGGATTTCAACAGCTTTACCGGGGACTATGGAAGTCAGGCTTTTATACGTATCGGCATAAGGCAATGACGATTCGAATTGCCAGTGTTCGAAAGGCCGGTGGGCTTTTAAGTATAATTTCATCTGTTTGGAGATGGCTGAATGCCCAATGGTGATGAGTAATTCAGGCTGGTAGGTTACTTTTTCACCTTCCGTTAGAGAAGCAAAAAAGACTTCGGGGCGGCAAATGAGATGTTCACAGCTTATATTCGAAAGATTTTCACCCACTACCACCACATCGGGTTCACGGGCAAGCAGGGTTGCCAGTTCATTTAAGGATTCATTTTTGGGCTGAACTCCGATGACAATAAGTTTCTTAGAATAAGAAGTCCACGATTCGGATAGTTTTTGCAAACCTGAAGAGGATATCGTTAGATCAGATGGAAGTGTTTGAATGATTTTTGGCTGACTATGATAATCGGGTAATGCCTCGTAGATGGGTTCACGCAATGGGATATTTATTTGTACCGGGCCACAGGGTGCAGTTTTGGAAATATCAATGGCCTGCGAAACCTGCCGGTCACAGAAAGCCAGATCATCATCCTGCACAGTTTCAACGGGCAATTCGACACAGGTTTTAATATAGTTGGCATAAATGTTCGATTGACGGATCGTTTGTCCATCTGCCTGGTCAATAGTTTCAGCGGCACGGTCGGCAGTGATGACAATCAATGACAAATTTTGATAATACGCTTCTGCAATGGCCGGTGCAAAATTAAGAACTGCTGTTCCTGAAGTACATACCAATGCAACCGGTTCTCCGCTATGTTGGGCAATTCCGGTGGCAAAATAAGCTGCAGAGCGTTCATCTGTGATACTTAAGCATTCTAGTCCGGGGTGATCAGTAAATGCCAGTATTAACGGGGCATTCCGTGATCCCGGAGCAATAATTACCTTGCGTACTCCTTGCCGGAAACAAATTTCGGGTATATTTTTAATTCCCTGTCTAAAATGATTCATTATATGATTTACGATTTACTCATTTACTATTTACTATTTATTTCCCTAAAGTATTATGGATTCATTTATTTCGGGTTATCGTAAGAATCCCATTTTTTGATTTCTTATCCCCCTTTAGAGAATAGGTTTCTTTCTTATCCCCCTTTAGGGGTTAGGGGTTCTCTTTTATATCCCCTTCAAAGAATAGGGTTTTTCTTTCTTATCCCCCTTCAGGGGTTAGGGGTTCTTTCTTTCTTCATTGCATTCAACATCGTCAGCATTTTATTATCTGTTTCCTCCCATTCGTTTTCAGCGATGGACGAAGCAGTTATACCGGCTCCACTATAAAGGACAAACTTTTTCTTAAACAATTGCAGGCATCGTAAGTTTACATACAGGCAGCTTTTACTATCTATGTTTATAGGGCCAAGATAACCGGTGTAATAAGTCCGGTCATGTTTTTCATTCTTTAGAATAAAATTCCGGGCAGTTTCCTTTGGCAAACCTCCCACCGAAGGAGTCGGATGCAAAGCTTTCAAACAATCGCCTAACCTGTTCCCCATTTCGGTTACATTAAATTCAAAGCCTGTTCTGAGATGAATTAAATTGGCAGCCTGATAATTGGATGGACCGCTTAGTGCATAATTTTCAATATTCAATGAATGGAGCGTATTTTCCACAAACCCGGTAACTATTCCCTGCTCTTCAATTTCTTTATCACTCCAGCTATATGCGTCGAGAGGACCTCCGGATGCAAGTTGTGTCCCTGCAAGCGATACTGTTTTCACTTTCCCGGTTTCAACCAGCAACAAGGGCTCTGGCGTTGCACCTGCCCAACAACCTACTTCAGGAAGTTGAATCAAATAAACAAATGCATGGGGATAGGTTTTACATAAATGAAGAAAGAAAGCACCGGCATCAAATTCAGCTTTTAGATTTTCAACCCGTACTTTTGACAATACAACCTTGTGGAATTTTCTTTCAATGATGGCTTGCCTGGCATAATTGACCTGCACAATAAAATCTTCGCGTGGAGTGGTAACCAATTCTCTTGATATCCGGTTTTCTGAAAACAGTAAACCTGAGTTCCTGGACAACTGATATGTAAAACCGGGGTCTATATTTCCATTATAAAAAATATTGTCCGGTTCAAGAAGATAGGAAGGATGATTAGTTGTTTCAAAAAAAGGAACGATTATAAACCCTTTTCTTTGCTGTAAATCACTTAGGACATTTATTTTCTCGGGAAAAGATTGATACTGAACCAGAGTTACAATTTCCTGTTGAAGGGGTAACCGGTAAGATGCAAATGGTATATTCTGTTCCAGACAAACAGTTTGCAGATTTATAAGTGATTGGTATGATTGATTTTCTAAATTCATTCTTTCTCTTTTGTCTTTATGGGAATAATCCGATTCGTGAGTCGACAAACGGATATAAGAGTATCGTTTTTATCTTTCACATGAATTTCCCAAACATGAGAACTTGTTCCTTGATGAACAATATTAGCTTTGGCAAATACCATTTTTTCAGAAGTAGTACCAACATGACTTCCACTGATTTCGACCCCCAACACAAAATATCTGGTTCTGTCTACTATTGCCAGAGAACCCGCACTTCCCACCGATTCGGCCAACGTCATTACGGCTCCACCATGTAAACGTTTCATGGGCTGTATAGTTCTTTCATCAATTGGCATAGTTGCGGTAACACTACCGGATGATAGTTCTGTAAATTTAATTCCCAAATGCTCAATCATAGTATTTTTACACATACTATTAAGCTCTTCCACAGTTAGTAATTGTGACATGACCAATAAATTAAATGGTAAAACCTACATTTTTTTGCAATTATGCAAAGATAAGAAATTATCTAAATCAGCCCTAACTATCCTCATTTTATCTCAATCAAAAGACTATCCCTTTCAATAAATACATCATTGAGATACCTTTAAAATATGATTATTTCTAATCAGGCAATTTAAAGAAGAGTAGTAGTTTATTTGATTTATGACATAAAAAATTTATCAAATGCTTATCTATATATTGAAACATTTGATATGTAAATACTTATAGCCAATGTTATTTTGTTTAAAACAAAACGACAACGAATATTATTTACGTGTGAGGATAAAGAAAAAAAGGATTAGAAATATTGGTCTTTAAATTTTGGTATCTGGAACTTTAACCGCTCTTTTGGCGAAAATAGCTGTTAATTCGGGTATTCCAACATACCTTCGTGTAAATAGCCGGAAAACATAACTTGCCAAAAAGTAAAACATAAAGGCAGTCGCAAATCCCATAATGACATCAATGACATAATGTGCCTGAATATAAACAGTAGAGGTAACCAAAGCCAGATAGAGAGGAAATAATATTGTCAATAAAATGTACTGTCGGTTCTTTACTATCAAAAGAATAATTAATGTTGAAATGCCGACATGAGAACTCGGGAATGCAGCTGTTGGCCTTTCCCCTACTTGTTGAGAATTCTGAACCATTTGAGAAAAGAAACCTGAATTTTTACCGGATATTAAAAGAGCCTGATGTTTGTCAAAATAATAGCCGATATTAGGAAAGATTCCCGAATTAAGGTTGTCGACACTAATTGCCTGATAATAATATTGAGGTCCTGCAGTAGGGAAAAGGATATATATGAGATAATAGCAGAAAAATGAAAACAGAACTATAAAAAAGAACTTTTCAAATATTCTTCTGCTTAAGAAAAAGAAATAGATGCAAGTACCAATAATCAATGGATAATAGGATAAATAGCCCATATTAAGAATTTCACTGAACCAGCGTTGAGGGTATAATTTACTAAATAGCTGAGCAGGTTGAAAAGAGAATATGGTTTGTTCCAACCCGGCCAGCAAATAATCGTAGTTTGGCATCAATCTGTTAATATCAAACGTTTCGGGATACCAATATACCAGCAATACGCCTACAAAGGCATATCTTGAAAATCGTATGATCCACCAGTTTTTAATGGAGTTTAATAATGTTAGAGCCACAATTATTAAAACCACAAATGCTCTGGCTTTCAGTAATACATTTAGTACCTGCAGGTCCGGATGAAGAATAACAACTATCAAAGATGTTATCAGGACATAGATAAATGTCAGTTTCTCAACTGCAAAAAAACGTATAGGTCGATTTTGATTCATTTGATTAGAACAACGTTATTATTAATAAACAATTTATTTTTAATCGTTCATTTTATTCATTTCAATTTAATTGAAATGAATATATCCAGATAATGGCAGAAACAATTAACTATATCCAGCTCAATAAGTTTTAGTTATCAATAGATATACTGCTTTGGGAATAATAATAATTAAACAAAATTTTAGAAATGCAAAGATACAATTTTTATAACAATTAGTTATCTACTTTGACATCGAAATCATCGCTTGTTTCATTTATAATACAAAAATATAATTTTACATGCATGTCCGAAATAATTTCAGGCTTTGTAAAGCAATAATTATCTTACTATTTCCAATCAATATTTATAAATCAATTATTTTATTCGTCATGGTCATACAGTAATCCAATATAACAATCGTTTTACTAATGTTTTTATGTCTCTTTTGAAAACAGAGTCCGTATAAAAGAGAGACACAAAGGTAAAGTAAATCTATTAATTTAATGTTCTGTTTTTAATGGTGACCACCAACCCCAGGGAGGCTAAGAGTGCATTAAAATATTGAATTTACGAATTGGTATTTTCAAATACTGCGTGTTAAATATCCTTTTTGGATTTTGGGGTCGGGAATATTATAAATACATGAATTCCATGATATTACATTTAACAAATATATCAATAATTAAGCTCAATTACTTATTGATATAAACAGAAAAAAATCAATAATATATAAACAAGATTATCTATTCATGGTTCATCTAATTTTAATTATGGTTTCAAATAACAGCATTTCTTTAATAAATTAATATTTTTGTGGAAATAGAGCATTAAAACTATTATACTTTGACTTACATGTAATTATTGAGGGTGTATGATTTGACAACAGTCATTGCAATACATCTTTCAACCAGTAAAGTATGTTGATTAAAAAATGCAATATCCTTGTGAAAAAGACTTTCATCATAAAAGGGGGAATAAATACCCTTTAATAATCTAAGCAATTTATACCACTGTATGCGAAATATTGAAAAAGTAGAAATTGATTTACTTAAATACGAGTTTGACATGATGTTAAACTTGTACTTACAAAAACAAAAATCAGTAAAAAGAAATTGTGCTTGTTGTATCAATTCTATTATTTCAAGGTGAGTTATTATGAAAAGTATACAATTTTAAGCAGAGATGATTCAAAGCTGTTACGAAGTTTAAAAACTATTTAATTTCAGAATATAACTTAGACAATATTTAGTTAACAAATTATCCGAATGCTCTATACAACAGCAACTCAGAACTTCTATTCTGTGAATATTAACACTACATTCGACGGATCAGTATTTTATTATTAATTTACATACAGCCAAAAATTAGGTTCGCTATAATTAAAATTCATGTGCATAAATTTCTTTGTTTGTAAAACATACCTGCATTTTGATTCGGATAAGCAATTTAAAATCATGTTCATGGAAATATGAAAAGAATTTCCTAAATTTGCAATCTTGTAAAGGGATTTCATATTGTTTTTACAAGTTCATTTAACAAACAGTTAAACTAAATTACATGATTAAAACAGTTGGCGACAATTTGAAAACTATTGGAATTTTCAACGATAGTTTTCCTCCAATTATGGACGGAGTATCACTTGCTGCTCAGAATTATGCGTATTGGTTACATCAAAAGGGACAACCTGTTTGTGTAATAACGCCCAAGTCACCAAACTATTCAGATAACGAACCGTATCCGATTTACAGGTATACCTCCATTCCTATTATCGGTCGAAAACCATATCGGATAGGACTTCCCACAATAGATCATACATTTAAAACTGAAATTGAAAATATATCTTTTGGATTGGTCCACGCACATTGTCCGTTTAGTTCAGGCAGATTAGCATTAAGCATTGCAAATAAACAGAAAATACCTTTTGTTGCGACATTTCATTCAAAATACAGGGATGACTTTGAGCATTCGATACACAACAAGTACATTGCCAAACAGATGACTAACGAAATTATGCGGTTCTTCGAAAAAGCGGATGAAGTGTGGATTCCCCAAGCTTCGGTAGAAGAAACCATTCGTGAATATGGATACAAAGGGAAAGTGGAAATTGTGGACAACGGGAATGATTTTGCAACTGATCTTCCAATCGGACCGATAAAAAAAGCAGCCCGTACAGAGTTGAATATTCCTGAAACTGAAATGGTATTTTTATTTGTTGGTCAGCATATCTGGGAAAAAAACACCCGCTTAATTATTGAAACCCTTGCCCGGATCAAAGACCTGCCATTTAAAATGTTTTTTATCGGAATAGGCTATGCAGCTTCTGAGCTGAAACAGTTGACAGAAGAATCAGGATTAAGTGATAAAGTACAATTTGTGGGAATGATTACTGATCGTAACCGGATTAAACAGTATTATGCTGCTGCCGACTTATTCCTTTTTCCATCCATCTACGACAATGCCCCTCTTGTGATTCGTGAAGCAGGTGCAATGCATACTCCTTCAATATTAGTGCAAGGTTCATCTTCGGCTGAAAATATAATTGATAATTTCAATGGTTTTCTGATCAGTAATTCAGTTGAATCTTTTTCGGCAAAATTAAGAGAACTGATGAACGCTCCTGAAAGAATCCGGGTAGCAGGATTGAACGCCTCTAAAAGTATTGCCCGTTCATGGGAGAGCGTTACAGAAGAAGTACTCGACAGATATAAAAAATTAATGCAGCGAAAATGGAGAATTTAATTCAACCGATACTAACTTCAAAGAAAGTGACGAAACCCTTTAAACCCTATCAGGTTCTGATTCCGGTATTACTTGGTTTATTTGTCATCGGTTGGCTATTCCTTGATGAATTTAATCCCGAAGTTTTTTTCTCATTTAATTTCACCATTTTCAGTGTTATGTTTCTTATTCTGGCATTATTATTAATGCTTTTAAGGGATTTCGGAATGATGTGGCGATTCAGGTTACTCACCGACAAAGATTTATCCTGGAAACAGGCATTTCATATCAATGTACTCAGCGAATTCACTTCCGCAGTAACTCCTGCTGCTGTTGGTGGGTCCAGCCTGGTAGTTATATTTCTGATAAAAGAAGGGATCAATGCAGGTCGAAGTACCACCATAATGTTTGTAAATTTGTTTTTGGATGAATTGTTCTTTCTGGTTGTCTGTCCGATCGTATTTCTGTTTATTCCTATCGATCAACTGTTTAATTCATCTTCCGTTATTGTATCATCATTCGCTTACGTTTTTACAGGGCTTTATGTAACCCGGTTCATTTGGACATGTATCATGTTTATTGGAATCTTCAAGCGTCCCGATTGGATAAAACATATTCTGCTCACTCTATTCACACTTCCTGTTTTACGAAGATGGTATTCTAATGTTGAGGTTTTAACCAACAATCTGGTTCAGGCATCAAATGAAATAGGGAAACGTTCATTTGTTTTTTGGTTGAAAGCTTTTGGGATGACACTCCTCACATGGACTTCCCGTTTTCTGGTTGTCAATGCCGTATTTATGGCTTTTAAACCTGAAAACATAAACCACCTGGTGGTCTTTGCCCGTCAATTAATTTTGTGGGTATTTATGATTGTCAGTCCGACTCCCGGTGGTAGCGGTGTGAGCGAATATGCTTTCAAAGAATATTACAAAGATGTATTTACTTCAAAATATTCGGATAGCGCTATAATTTTTGTCACATTAATATGGAGAGTGATCAGTTACTATTTATATCTTCTGCTTGGGATATTAGTGATTCCTAACTGGCTTAAGAAATCATTTACCAAAAGCAATCCCGATTCTGAGATTACTTCCGAATAAAATTAAATTCTATACAATTAAAGTCAAATATCAATTGAATTATTGATGCTGATTTCGTATTTTAATAGGATTGCTTTATCTTTACGAATATTAAACGATAATTATCTAATAATGATTAAGAAAATATTTTTTACAACTGCTTTTTTACTCTCTTTAAACCTAGTATTTGCCTGTACCAATTTTTTAGTCGGCAAAGCTGCAACACTTGACGGTTCTACTTTGATCAGCTATAATGCTGATTCTTATTTTTTATTCGGGGCCCTTTACCATTATCCGGCAGCCGCTTATCCTGCAGGATCAATGCTCGAAGTTCATGACTGGGATTCGGGTAAGTTACTGGGCAAAATAAAACAAGTGGAAATGACCTATTCGGTTATCGGCAATATGAACGAACACCAGGTAAGTATTGGCGAAACTACTTTCGGAGGAAGGACTGAACTGGTCGATTCTACAGCCATTATGGATTACGGAAGTTTAATTTACATTGCTTTGCAACGTTCCAAAACGGCCAGGGAAGCAATCAAAGTGATGACTGATTTAGTGGCTGAATACGGTTATTACAGCGAAGGAGAATCATTTTCAATAGCCGATCCGAATGAAGTATGGATCATGGAAATGGTAGGAAAAGGTGCAAATAACAAAGGTGCAGTATGGGTAGCTCAACGGATCCCGGATGATTGTGTTTCTGCACATGCCAATCAGGCACGGATCACCACTTTCCCGTATGATGATAAGAATAATTGCCTTTATTCGGAAGATGTAATCGCATTTGCCCGGGAAAAAGGATATTTTAAAGGGATAAATAAAGAATTTAGTTTTTCCGATACCTACGCGCCACTCGACTATGTTGCATTGAGAGCCTGTGAAGCACGAGTGTGGTCTTTCTTCCGCAAAGTGGATCCGACAATGGAGAAATACATAACATATGTAAAAGGCGAAACTGTTGAAAGAATGCCATTGTGGGTAAAACCGGTGATCAAACTGTCTGCTCAAAAACTGAAAGAGTATATGCGCGACCAGTACGAAGGTACTGAATTTGATATGACAAAAGGAATGGCTGCAGGCCCCTTTAGGAGTAAACTTCGTTGTAGCCCGTTGACTTTTAAAGTCGACAGCGTCGAATATGTTCATGAACGCCCCACTGCAACTCAACAAACAGGGTTTACTTTTGTAGCACAAATGAGAAGTTGGATGCCTGATTATATTGGTGGAATCCTTTGGTTTGGTGTGGATGATGCTGCAACAGGACTGTATGTACCTATGTATTGTGGCATCAATCGTGTACCGGAATGTTATCGTCCCGATAATGGCAGCCTGTTGGAATATTCATCTACCTCAGCTTTCTGGACATACAACTGGGTAGCCAATTATGCCTATAGTAAATATTCGTATATGGTTCCTGACATTAAAAAGGTTCAGTCGAAATGGGAAGATGACTTCAATGCTCTTGTTCCTGCGATTGATAAAGTGGCGATTGGAATGACTGAAAGCGATGCACGGGTATTCCTTACTGATTTTAGTATAGCACAAGCTGAAAACTCAACTGCTGCCTGGAAAAAACTAGGCGAATATCTGCTGGTAAAATACATGGATGGTAATATCAAAGCCGAGAAGAATGGTAAATTCGTACAAAACGAATATAAAATACCGACAACGATTATCAGAGCCGGGTATCCTGAAGAATACTTACGTCAAATGGTAAAAGAAATTCCGGGACTCAGGGTAAAATCCGCTGAAGAAATGAAAAACCGTAAATAATTGAATTTAGTTTAACCGGATGAATATTTTAAAATCCTGATCGTTCAATTTAATGCTTACTGACTTTTTTAGTATCCTTTTATTCTATGAAAAGTAAAATAAAACTTTTATTTTTATTGGTTTTTGTAATTGGTTTGATTCTGAATCAAACTGATTGCTTTTTCATGAATCATATACATGCACACCATTCCATTGAAAGTGAATCATTAAGGGCTGATTTATTAAATCAGATCAATGATTCACATTCAATAAATCCGGAGAATGATTTTTTCATTTTCGACCCACAGATTAAACTATCCAATTCCGTTTGCTGTTCCATGTTGTATTCTTCAACAGTCAACAATGAACAGATAAATTTTCCTTCTTCTATCTGGCAACCGCCCAAAAGCTTATAAATCAAATCCTTTCATTATTCAATTTAAGATGTATATATTATACATCTCACATCTTTTATTTCCATCATATACTCATTTATGATTACAGAAAAAAAACAAACTGCTTTAAAGGAAAAAAAACAGGCTGCTTTAATATCAGTTTTTGCGGCAATTGTTCTTACAGGATTTAAATTGGTTATTGGATTAGTTACAAACAGTCTGGGCATTTTATCGGAAGCATTGCATTCCGCATTAGACCTGGTGGCAGCTGTAATCACCTATTTTTCTGTGAGAATATCTGATAAACCGGCTGATGAGAAACACAATTATGGGCACGGGAAAATTGAGAATTTCTCTGCATTCATGGAAACCATTTTACTGCTAATCACTTGTACCTGGATCATCTACGAAGCAGTGAACCGGTTGGTTTCAAATGAGACGGATATTAAAATATCAGTCTGGAGTTATATCGTTGTTGTTACTTCAATTCTCATTGATATCAATCGCTCCCGAATGTTGTTCCGTGTTGCAAAGAAACATAACAGTCAGGCACTGGAGGCGGATGCCCTTCATTTTTCAACTGATATATGGAGCTCCGCAGTAGTTTTATTCGGACTTGTTTGCGCAAACTTTGGTTTCTTCGCCGCTGATTCAATTGCAGCACTGGTAGTTGCAGCCATTGTTTTACTTGTATCCTATAGATTGGGTAAAAAAGCAATTGACGTACTGCTCGATCGTGCACCGCAGGATACTGTTGCAATTGTAAAGGAGGTTTTAGCAGGTTTTCCTGAAGTAAGGAAATATCATAATTTAAAAGTAAGAACTGCCGGTGCAGATACATTCATAAAAGTGAATATCCACCTGGAACCTGATTTAAGTCTTCAGGAAGTACATGAATTATGCGATAAAATTGAAAATACCATTCATGAATTTATTCCAAGGAGCGAACTGTATTTACACGCCGAACCGCATGAGATGAGTCATCTGGAGGCCGAAATAGATGAAAATTAAAAAAACAAATTATAATATTCTAAACAAAAACAAACATGGATTTAGACGATATATTTGAAAATAATCAAAAACGAAAGAATAAAAGTTACGACCATAATTATAGACATGATGATGAGTATAGACATGAAAATGAGTATAAATCATCTCATTCATATGAAAAACAAGAAGATATTAAACGACTTTTGTTAGAAAAGCTTCGAAACAATCCAAATTTAAAAATGTTATTAATTTTTGGTTCAATCGTTCTATTAATTATTGTTTTAGGTCTGATCATTCTTTTACTTCCGTTAATACTCAAACTTTTTGGTTTTGTTACTGAAAATGGTATTGAAGGATTCCTGAATACAATTTGGAAAGGGACAAAATAGATTTTTTTTTTAATCTTTAAGTATAGAAGGAACAAAGTATTGAATTACTGATTTAATTTCTTTGTAACTTCTATACTTTTTTTATTCACAATCAAAAAATAATGAAGCGTATACTGATTACAGGTGCAACCGGCAATATTGGAATGGAGACAATTCGTTTTCTATATGAAAAGGATACGACGAATCAAGTAATTGCCGGGGTTAGAGATATTGATAAAGCGAAAAAGATTTTCAGCAAGTTTCCTCAGCTTGAGTTTGTCACCTTTGACTTTGAACATGTTGATACTTTTGAAAATGCTCTTGAAAATATTGATACTATATTCCTCCTTCGTCCACCCCAGATTTCGGATATTCCAACTTATTTTCAACCTTTAATTGAAAAAATAAAGCAAAAAAGCATTCAGCAAATTGTATTCCTTTCTGTTCAGGGAGCCGAAATAAGTAAGCTAATACCACATAATAAGATTGAGAAACTGATTCAGGATTCCGGGATTGATCATATATTTCTCCGTCCGGCTTACTTTATGCAAAATCTTACTACAACTCTTTTAAAAGATATCCAATTTAAACGACAGATTATTCTTCCTGCCGGGAAAGCAAAATTTAACTGGATTGATGTTGTGAATATAGGTGAAACAGCTGCCATTTTGTTGAATGATTTTGTGAATCACAAAAATCAATCCATCGAACTAACAGGATATGAAAACGAAACTTTTGCAAAAGTTGCCAATTTAATAAATGAAGTTGTTACTGATAAAATTGAATATAAGAATGTAAATCCTTTCAAATTCTATAGGATTAAGAAGAATGATGGCATTCCTACCGGTATGATAATTGTTATGATAATGCTTCACCTTTTGCCTCGGTTTCAAAAAGATCCACGTATATCAAATTCTTATGAAATGTTAACCGGTAATAAACCATCTACATTGAGAGAATTCATATATCGCGAGAAAAATATATTTTACACTCCAAAATGAGACTTATGAATAAAGAATTACAGAATGTAATTCTTTATTCATAAGTAATTAATTTTTAATTTTTTTGAAACAATTAGAAATAGAATGTGTTGATAGTATAACTGGTACCGTATAATTTTATGGGGAACAATAATAAAATCTAAACCTACATTTATGAAAGTAGTCATATTCGGAGCAAACGGTAAAACAGGTATCCTTCTGGTTGAACAGGCATTGGCAAAGGGATATCATGTAGTTGCCTACATTCGTCGACCAGAGTCGATAGTCATAGATAATCCAAAATTAAAAATCATTATAGGCAATCTGAATGAACCGCTAAAAATGAAAGATGCCATCACAGGAGCAGATGCATGTATATCCACATTGGGTGGTGGATCATTAACAAAGCATTCCCTCGAAATAATGAATGGGATAAAGAATATCATTTTGATCATGGAGATAGCAAAAGTACATCGTTTTATTTACCTGTCAAGTCTGGGCGCCGGTGAAAGCCGCTTTCTTATCCCACAGCCTCTGAGGTTCATTTTAACGAGGTTTTTACTAAAGGTACCACTTGCTGATCATAACTTTAATGAGAGTAATATAACAAAGAGCAAACTTGACTGGACATTGGTACGACCGGGCAGTTTAACTGACGGACAGTTTACCGGGAATTTAAGACACGGGGCAGACAGAACAAAAATGAAAGGGAATTCAGGCATTTCCCGGGCTAATGTAGCATCCTTTATGCTACAACAGCTCACTGACACTACTTATATAAAAAAGGCGGTATGGCTTTATGAATAATATCACTATATTTTAAAACTTACAAAGGGTTACTATATGTAATTCTTTTTTTTCTTAAACAGGGAATTCAAATTAAAAGGACTATTTTTGCACTCGAACTAAACTAATTTAAAATTGACTGAAAATATACTTTTTGAGCGTGCCGATTATACTGTTAATAGTCTTCCGAGAGGGGAATATGAAAACTGCCGTTTTTTAAATTGCAACTTTTATGGAGGTGACATTTCGCACATTACCTTTCGGGAATGTACTTTCGACAGCTGCGATTTCAGTCTTGCCAAATTAAAGAACACTGCACTTAACGATATTCATTTTGTTGATTGTAAATTATTGGGCGTTCAATTTGAAGAATGCAATCAATTCTTACTTTCGCTTGATTTCTTGAACTGTGTTCTCAAACTGGCAGTTTTCTACAAATTAAAACTCAAAAAGACACGCTTTATTAACTGTAATCTACAGGAAACAGATTTTTCTGAAGCCGATCTGACTGCATCAACATTCGATAATTGCGACATGCAACGGGCTATTTTTAATAAAACCATCCTTGAGAAATCCGATTTTCGAACTTCTTTCAACTATTCAATCGACCCTGATCAGAACAGAATCACAAAAGCACGCTTTTCAAGAATGGGTGTTGTAGGATTACTGGATAAATACAGGATTGAAATTGAATGATTTTCGTTGATTGGTTAATTAGTTAATTGGGTAATTAGTTGATTGGTTAATTGGGTGATTGGGTGATTAGTTAATTGGGTGATTAGTTAATTGGGTGATTGGGTGATTGGGTGATTAGTTAATATTGGGTGATTAGTTAATTGGGTGATTAGTTGATTAGTTGATTGGTTGATTAGTTGATTAGTTGATTAGTTAATTGGTTGATTGGTTAATTGGTTGATTGGATGATTGGTTAATTAGTTGATTTGTTGATTCGTTTGTTGATTATTTAAGTTTCTTAATTACTTCCAACTACCTACTAAAACTATTTACTATTTACTGTTTACTTACATTGTTCTTTTCTTCTTTTCTTCTTCACTTACCTCTTACTCCTCATTCTACCAACTACCAACTACAAACTACCGACTTACTCCTTACTCCTTACCTCTTACCTCTTTCTACCGACTACCAACTACCAACTACCGACTTACTCCTTACCTCTTACCTCTTTCTACCAACTACCAACTACCAACTACCAACTACCAACTTACTCCTTACTTCTCTTTTCTCACCCCTCATTCTTCACCTCTATCATTTTCGTAAGTCCTTTGCCCCTCGAACTTCAGTAGAAACTTCGTTGAGCCATCCCGCCCGTTGGAAAACAGCAGTTTGAATCTTAATAAAACGGATACTCGTTAAATGAATTGATTTACCGGTTTCATCCACGGCATTAGAGATATCAAATTTATTTGCTCCCACCGTAGCATCGAAATCGGTACCAAACATATTCTTGGCATACCCCCAGGTAAACCGATCGTGTGGTACAACCCAATATTGATTATCAGCAGTCGATAAATTATCGTACGAATCGGGCAACCGGGATCCGTTAAAGGTTATACTGTCAGTTGTAGTAGCAGGCCACCACCATTTTGCCGAATAACCCGCAGCAAAGCCTGAGACTAATTCACCACGGCTTCCTTCACTATCTTTCCAGGTAACATTGGCCGAATCGGTTTCAGCCTTGTAATAACGTACCCAATAATTATGCCGGCTGTTTTCGTATTGGTTTCCTTTTAGTTCGTACCAGGTTTCATTGGGCAGACCATCACCATTTGTATCGGGCATCACATATACAATACCAGGTTCGGGTGAAGCACCCTGCAGACCATACACTTCAAAATCGAAGCTTTCGCCATTCAGGACATCATGATCAAAGCCGGCCACCACATAACCACCAAAGCCTCCCAGATACAGCCAGCCTTTATCAGTCGATGGTTCACCTGTAAAAGAAGCAATATCAGCTGGTTTTGCAATCAAAGCATGTTGACCCGGAGCATAGACATATTCGTATACCTTATTGATGTAGGCTGAAGAGGTAGCAGGTTGTACCGGAATATTCCCATTACACGAATACAGGAAAGTTAGTAATAATAGTAGTCCTGATAAACGGAAATAAGTTGAAGTTGAATATTGTAAAGACATAACTATATCTGTTTTTTAAAGAGCGGAACAAAGTTACTGCTTTTTTCACGAACTCATAAGAAGAAAATAGAGATTGATTATCCGCACAACGTTCTATTTTTTAAAAAATAGATGTTAGTACTTCAGAAAAGTCTATATGTTCAATTAGACCCTTCATCCAAAATGTCGGAGCTTTTGCGACAGATGGGAATATACCGTCCGCCAGGTCCGAATGTGCCAAACACTCCTTGTATCACTTTATAAGTTAAAATTCCACTTAATTCATGGACGGTGAAGTAAATCAATCTAAACAATCTGTGGAAATCTGTGTAATCTGTGGACAATCTCTTTCTTAATCTCTTTCATTAGAGCCCCTGATTCCACCCGCAGAACCAAAAACAGGAAGAAACAAACAGTGCGCGGGGCAAATAGTAAATAGTAAATGAATAAATAGTAAATGAATAAATAGTAAATGTTTTCGGTTTCTTTTGTTAATAAATAATCTGTGTCAATCTCTGTGTCAATCCGGTACCGGGGAAGACAAACCCGGGCAATATTGAGTTCAAAATCAACCTGTCAGCCGCCTGCTATCAATAAAATTAAATTATTTCCATCTTTTCAAATCCAAATCAAGAGATTGTTTCGTCTAATATATAAATAAGAAACAATTGGTGGGCGTACCGGTTGAAGTTCAAAACAGGAATAATAATTCCGCAAATAAAAAAAACAAATTATTTTCATTCATATAAATCCAAATCAACCTGTTGATTCGTCTAATTATTAAATGACAATAATTGATGTAAGAAAATTTCAAAAATCAAGTCTATCAAATATAAGAACAAATAAAACAAACAGAAATCTAAACAATAAATAAAATACAATTATGAAAACAATAAAAAATTATCAGTCTAAAAGAATGTTGGTTCTATCTGGTATGGCATTCTTTTCATTTATGCTTTTTGCTGAAGGTTCAGGAGTTATTAAAGGCCGGGTTAAAGATGAAAACAACCAACCCGTTGAATATGCAACAACCGTATTAAAAAATGCGAACACAAATAAGTTCGTTACCGGTACT
>Ga0302207_1000252_pt1 | contig 22353 bp, 11 predicted proteins | sample II_Fen_E2_2_FD_198792 | JGI IMG/M metagenome (GOLD analysis project Ga0302207, IMG submission 198792) | Peat permafrost microbial communities from Stordalen Mire near Abisko, Sweden - II_Fen_E2_2 | ecosystem: Environmental > Terrestrial > Soil > Wetlands > Permafrost | place: Sweden: Abisko...
AATCACGAGTAACAATGGGATGCAAAACCAATATATATAACGAACAAACGAAAATGCGGAACTGTATTTTATGATTTTAAACTTAAAGAGATTACTAAAAGCGTTGCGTCTGTTGCAATCTATTGTGGCTTTCGAAGATTTCTACCTGTCGGAATTGAGGTTGACTTTTCGATTTGGTAAAGAAGTGTTAGAATCTCTGATTTGAACCTCTTACTCTTCTTTTATCACTCGTCATTCATTTTAATTACTAATCACTCATCGTTTATCACTCATCACTGGCTACTACTTTCGTTCGCCTATCGTCCACATTTCGTCCACATCCGGTTCGTAATAAAAAAATGACAAATTAAAAATAAACAAATAACAAAGTAATTAATAATCAATATCTAAATAAAATTAGCTTATTAAATGCTTATTAATTGATTAAATATTGATTATATATTGATTATATCAAAACCGGATGTGGACGAAAGGTGGACGAAAGGTGAAGTAAACCGCTTGCAGGCAAGGATAGAATTTATTTTATAATGCCCCCGTTAAGATGGAAAATCCGGTTAAAAATAAAAAACAGAAATAATTTGAAATAAAGAGACTTCGTTTTATGTCTGAATTTTTATTATGTATTTGAATATCCTGGTAGTATAAATTACCCGTTGAAATAGGTTTCAAAACATACAAAACCCGGGTATTTGCATGAGTCAATTTGCTTCTGTTGGAGTTGCTGAAAACTCACAGACATTTTACTCACTATTTTATTTTTTTTAGATCTTAGTAAAATAAGGGGTTGATTGGGGCTCTTAGGATATTCGTAGGGGTGAATACCTCTAAGCCCCAGATCAAAGCTCTGAATACCCTCACTAATTACACCCGGAAGACAAAAACGAAGATTGATAAATCCGGCAGGTTTGGAATTGTTAGATAGATTTTTATATTCGCAGGATTCCTGAACTTCAGTTTTAGCTTCTCTTCGTATTCGGGTTACGAAAGTATGACCGTTCATGTTTTGGGAAAATCTATTGAGGTTTTAACGTTATCATTGCGGAAATCTTCCGAAATGTAGGATGCTTGGATATTCACTTTCTTAAAGAGGTTGACATACTTTCAACCAGATTCGATTTTACCTGCATTTTCATTCATTAATTTTAAATTTCTGAGTATGGTTTTAATAATAATACTGTAATATGTTGTGTGTGTTGATTCTGACTTTTTTGAAATTAATTTATAGATCAAATAAAAAAAATGAATATCCTCATATTTGATTATTTTGTCCACTAAAATAATACATAATACGTATATTTTTGTAGAGTGATAATTTTATTGTAAACGAACTTATTCCAAATCTTAATGGAGTTATTTATTCCATTAGAATTAAGATTTGAGAAATAAATTAACTCTATATAAAGAAATGAATCTAAAAGTCTATACTCATGAAACTTAAACTTTTTTCTGCACTATTCCTGTTTGCATTGTTTGGAATAGGGGTTATGAACCTACAATCGCAGACTGTCTCATTAGGAATAATGAAATGGGATAACAGTGATAAAAGCGTTGATGTGAATAGTCTACGAAAAATCACTTTTGGTAGTGGCAATTTAATATTGAACTATCAAACAGGAAATGTTGAAAATGTTCCGGCATCTTCTATCCGGAAAATGGTTTTTACCTCTGTTACCGGAGTAAATGACTTACACGTTGATACAAAATCCCTGGTTGTATATCCTAATCCGGGTATTGATTATATTTCCCTGAAAAATTTGCCTGCCGGTGACCTACAGGTGACCGTTTACACCCTATGTGGGAATCAACTGTTGAATCTGCAGCATTATTCCAATGTTGATCAGATAAATATCAGTGAGTTGACCAAAGGAGTGTATATTATTAAAGTTAATAATCAAGCATTAAAATTCATGAAACTATGAAAAAATACGGACTTATTATTTTAAGTGTCATTTTTATTGTCACGCTATTTGCTCAAAAAACGCTCAATATATTTAAAACCGACTTATCGGTCATCAATGTCATAGTTAACTCAGTCGATAGCCTTAAATTTAGTAACAATGATACAATATTGGAAATCCACAATACTGATAACACAGTTACAAGTATCCCTGTTTCATCAGTAGATAGTCTGACATTTACGAATAATGTCTCAAAAAATTTACCGGTAGTAACAACTTCGGCGGTGACCATGATTTCGTATACCACCGCTTTGTGTGGTTTAACTATCAGTTCAACCGGTGGAACAACAATCCTGGAGAAAGGAATTTGCTGGAGTACAACAACCGGTCCAACTATCGATAATACTAAAATAATTTCAGCTACAGGCTCAAACTCACAGGTTATTAACCTGACCGGATTAATTTCAGGAACCACTTTGTATGCCCGGGCATATGCTACCAATATTACCGGGACTTCCTACGGGGAACAAATCAGTTTTAAAACCCTGGCATATAGTTTGCCTGTTGTAACGACTGCTTCGGCGGTCTATAACTATTCAACCAATAAAGTAACCTGTGTCGGAAATGTTACGAGTATAGGTAGTTGCGGAACTTTAATTGAACGTGGAGTCTGTTGGTCAACGACCAAGAATCCGACCATTGAAGACAGTAAATATCCAAGCGGAAGGTCTGCCGGACAATATTATGGTATTATTACCGGTTTGAATTTGAATTCAACTTATTATGTACGTGCTTATGCCACAAACTGTGCCGGTACGGCTTATGGAAATCAACTGACCGTAAAACCGTTAATGGGAAATGTTACATATACGATGGGATTTGATTCCATTACCTATCCTGAACCATACAGACTGATCAAAATCGCCTGTGATAGTGCCTGTTTTTACTTTAACAGGTATACTACCTTCTCCCATAATATCTGGATTGCTTATTCCCCGGGAGTCCCGACAGCCGAAGCCAGCTATCACGGACAAGTGGCGTTTGGATCGAATACCCAGTATATGTGGGTTGGTACCGCTATGCATGAATTTGACCACTATTTTGGTTCCGGAACAACTTCCGTTTGGCAAGGCAAAACCTCGACCGGAACATGGACCGGTACAACAGCTTCTGCATTATTGAAGGCTGCCACCGGGGAAGTTCTCAAAGGAGATACTCAACATTTCTGGCCTTATGGTATCAATTACAAATCCGAAATTACCAATTTAGGTAATTCAACAGCCCAGCAAAACGGGTTAATACTAAATGCGAAACTATCGCAAGCCATGTTGGTGAATGATTGTGGATTGCCCATCAGCTGGTAAACAAAGAACTTTTTTCAGAAATTCAAAAATAAGAAATGCCCATTGAAGTTGGGTTAATTAAAAATTACAAAATAAGATTCCTACATGAAATTTAAAATTTTATCCATTCTTAGTCTGTTGTTTTTACAGGTAACTATGGCAAAAACTTTAGCTGTGTCTGATTTACCTGTACATAGTGACAAAGTTGTTATCGAAAATGAGTTGAAATCAATTACATTTCAGCAAAACTTAAAGATGCTACGATCTGATCTGGAACTCCCTGTAAAAGGAAATAAAGGCACGTTGTTAACCTGGAAATCGGATAGACCGGAATTTTTGAGTGATGCAGGGAAAGTCCTGAAATTTCCTGCAAAGGGGAAGGGAAGTTTGATTACTCATTTAACCGTAAAGGGCGGTCGTGGTAAAAATTCAACTTTCAGAAAGATAGAAGTACGCATTCCCGAAGATGAAGGCTATTCAGCTTATTTGTTCGTATATTTTACCGGAAATTCAGGGGATCAGGAGTCAATACGTTTTGCATTGAGTAACGATGGATATACCTATCATGCTTTGAACAATAACCTGCCGATATTGAGTTCTGATACTATCAGTGTTAAAAAAGCAGTTCGTGACCCTCATATTCTAAGAGGGGCAGATGGTAATACTTTTTATATGGTATGTACCGATATGAAATCGGACAATGGATGGAGCAGTAACAATGGTATGGTATTACTGAAATCGACAGACCTGGTCAACTGGAAGTCGAGTCGGGTTAATATTGGTACCTCATTTCCTGAATTCAGTACAGTCAACCGGGTATGGGCCCCACAGACCATTTATGATAGCAAGGCCGGCAAATATATGATCTATTGGTCTATGCGTTCAGACTCCAATCCGGATGTAATTTATTATGCGTATGCAAATAAAGAATTTACCGCACTAATTTCAACTCCTAAAGTACTTTTTAAAAATCCAAATGGGAATTCCTGTATTGATGGCGATATCACCTACAAAGATGGGCTATACAACCTGTTTTTTAAGACAGAAGCCAACGGAAACGGAATTAAAAAAGCTGTTTCGCCTAATGTTAACGGCCCTTACGAATTGCACGATAAAAGCCTGGAGCAGACAACTAAAGCTGTAGAAGGTGCATGTGTGTTTAAGCTGATCAATTCGGACACCTATATCCTGATGTATGATGTTTACAGCAACGGCGCGTATGAATTTACGAAAAGTACAGACCTGACCAATTTTAGTGTAGTCAATAACATATCCATGGATTTTAGCCCCCGTCACGGGACTGTTATTCCAATTACAAATAAAGAAGCATCCGTTTTAGCTCAAAAATGGGTATTTCCGAAAGATATGATCATTCATTCGGCAAAGGCTGAAAAGGTCCTTAAAAATAATATTATTATAGATTCATCCGGTAAAAAGATCTTCCTTCCTGTGAAAAACGGAACGGATCTGACTTCATTTGATCCACAACTCACTACTATGCCTGGAGTAATAATAACACCTAATGGTCCGCAAAACTTCACGAAAGGACCGGTAAATTACACCCTTTCCAATAAAAAATACAGTGCGCAATTTTCCGTTACTTCGCAACTCAATAAAAATCCGGTGCTGGATGGATATTATGCTGATCCTGAAATATTATATGCAAAAAAGACAGGGCGTTTTTACCTGTATCCAACCAGTGATGGCTTTGCGGGATGGTCGGGAAATTACTTCAAGGCATTTTCATCAGATAATATGGTCGATTGGCACGATGAAGGCGTCATACTGAATTTGGCAGGTAATGATGTATCCTGGGCTAAAGCCAATGCCTGGGCCCCTTGTATTATTGAGAAGAAGATCAACGGAGAATACCGTTACTTTTATTATTTTACAGCCGGTAAGAAAGTCGGTGTGGCTGTAGCAAGCGATCCAACCGGTCCGTTTGTCGATTCAGGTAAGCCGTTGATTGATAAAAAACCTGAAGGAGTTAAATGGGGCCAGGAGATTGATCCTGATGTGTTTGAAGATCCAACCACCGGTAAGTGTTACCTGTATTGGGGAAACGGGTATATGGCGGCTGTAGAGCTCAATGAGGACATGGTGTCCATCAAAAAGGAAACCATGAAAGTAATCACCCCAAAAGCCGATTTCAGGGAAGGCACCTATGTCATTTACCGTGATGGAATGTATTATTTCCTATGGTCGGAAGAAGATACCGGCAGCCCTGATTATAAAGTCTGTTATGGCACATCCAACAGCCCAATGGGTCCTATTACTATTCCGTCGAAAAACATTGTCATAGCCAGGGATAATTCGAAAGCTATTTATGGAACCGGTCATAATTCTGTCGTTCAAATTCCGGGGAAAGATGAGTGGTACATTGTATATCATCGTTTTACACGTCCAAAAGGAATTGAAATAAAAACACCGGGTTACTTCCGTGAAGTATGTATTGATAAAATGGAATTCAATGCTGATGGAAGCATTAAAAAAGTTCAGCCTACCATCGAAGGAATTGCACCTGTTTCTGTTGGAAAGGATGGTTTTAAAAGCACAGCACAACAATAATTTAATAATTTCCTGCATTTTAAATATGTGCAAGAACTGATATAAACTGAAAAATGATAAGCCTGACTGATAGAATGATTTTTTTATTCAAACCGAAAAAAGCCTTTCGGGAATTGACATTCATGATTTTTTTGATTCCTTTTATCCTGTCTGGCAGTAGTTGTCTTGCTCAAAAAAAGGTTAAAACAATTCTTCAAAATGGCAAGCCTATAAGCACAGATCTTTTTGGAGTTTTTTTTGAAGATATTAATTATTCCGCCGATGGAGGACTTTATGCAGAATTAATTCAAAACAGGTCCTTTGAATATTCACCATCTGACAAAAATGGTTGGAATCCATTTACTTCCTGGGAATTAGTTAAAGATGGATATGGCATAGGTACCGTTTCCGTCGAAACTTCATTGCCGGTACATGCTCAGAATCCTCATTATGTAACTCTATCGGTTGAAAAAGGGGGAGAGGGTGTCGGACTAAGAAACAGTGGGTATGATGGAATTTCAATTAAAGCCGGCGGCAACTATAACTTCTCAGTTTTTGCCCGCCAGGTAAGGGGGAATTCAGCTCCACTGGAAATAAAACTGGTTAGTAAAAAAGGAATAGTTTACAGCCGGGCTTTTATCCCTGAGTTGTCCGGTGAGTGGAAAAAATATACGGGCACCCTGACATCCGATTCAACAGATGCCGAAGCCTTGCTTATGGTAGTATCGAAAAGCCAGGGAGTTTTTAATCTGGATATGATTTCCCTCTTTCCTTCCAACACTTTCCACAATAGAGCGAATGGTCTCAGGTCAGACCTGGCAGAGGCTATAGCCAATCTGAAGCCTAAATTTATGCGGTTTCCCGGAGGTTGCCTTGTTCATGGCGATGGACTGACTAATTTATATCAATGGAAAAATACTATTGGCCCTATAGAGTCGAGATTGGTACAACCAAATATATGGGGCTATCAACAATCTGTAGGGTTAGGCTATTTTGAGTATTTTCAGTTTTGTGAGGATATTGGCGCCAAACCGTTGCCGGTTGTTGCAGCCGGTGTCAGTTGCCAGAATTCAGGCGGTAGCTGGCGTATTGGGGGAACCGGGCAGCGTGCAATTCCACTTGAAGATATGAATCGATACACCCAGGATGTACTCGATCTGATTGAATATGCCAACGGTCCTGTCACTTCAACTTGGGGAGCCAAACGTGCTGAAAGCGGTCACCCTGAATCCTTTCATCTCGAATATATTGGAATTGGAAATGAAGATAAGCAAACTCCTGAGTTCAGGGAAAGGTTTAGTCTTATTTATGAGGCTGTAAAAAAGAAATATCCGAAGATGAAAGTCATCGGAACAGTTGGTCCTTCACCTGATGGTAAAGACTTTGAACTGGGTTGGAAATTTGCCGGTGAGTTGAATGTTCCACTTGTAGATGAGCATTATTACATGAATCCCGGGTGGTTTATCAATAATCAGAACAGATACGATTTATATAAGCGTACCGAATCAAAAGTTTACATCGGCGAATATGCCTCCAAGGGAAATAGATGGATAAATGCAATTTCAGAAGCCGCCTTTATGACCTCTGTCGAGCGAAATGGTGATGTGGTTGGATTGGCCTCTTATGCTCCTTTGTTGGCAAAGGAAGGTCATACACAATGGAACCCCGATCTGATCTATTTTAATAACACAGGTATAAATCTGACCCTCAATTATTATGTTCAACAGTTGTTTTCTGTAAATCAAGGAGATACATACTATGATAAGATTGTTACTTTCCAACAATCAACAAATCCGACTTGTTTAAATGATTTTACCCAGGCAGCTTCGTGTGTCAAAGATAGTAAAACCGGAGATGTTATTGTAAAACTGGTTAATGCCGGAAATGAAAAAAAAACAATGGATATTGATCTTTCTTCTTTTGGTATAATTAAACAGAATGCTTTATGCTACCTTTTGACTGGTAAAAGTGATGCCCTGAATAGTTTTACTAACCCTCAAAATATTAAACCTGTAAAAACAAGTTTAAAAGTAAGTAAGATGTTTACCTATGAGACATTACCGCTGTCACTTACAATTATCAGAATAAAAGCCGGCAGGTAAATCATTTTAGTTCTTCTTAGATCAACCATAACAGCATTCAGATCCTTTTTATTTAAAGTTAAAGATATACTACTGGCTTATAATTCATACTATTTGAACTGATTCTCTACTTATGTAATTCATCGAATCATTATCTTTGTTGCAATATAATTCTGGAATTATTTTCAACCCGACTATTTCATTGATTTGGGTTGAAAACAGAACCTGCAGTTTAATAATAACTGAATATATATCATTTCCTAATCTATTATCTACATGTACATAAAATCACCTTTGTCATTCCTGCTTTTCTTCCTTTTTCTGATCTGTCCTTTGCAAGCACAGACTAAACTATCCATTGATGTTAATAAAAAGGGGGTTAAAGTCAGTCCAACACAGTCGGGCCTCTTTTTCGAAGATATAAATCATGCTGCCGATGGCGGGTTATATGCAGAATTAATAAGAAACCGGTCTTTCGAAGATGCAACAACACTGGATACCTGGACTGTAACCAAACAAACAGGTGCCACAGCCACTGCCACTATTGAAACCCTGAATTTATTGAATGCCTATCAGTCCCAGGCTTTAAAATTAAAAGTGGATAATGCCACTTCTTCAGCAAGGGCAGGTATATCTAATCCGGGTTTTTGGGGTATTAATGTAGTCAACGGACAGCAATATAAATTGACTTTTTTTGCAAAATGTGATACCGCTTTTACCGGTTCTCTGGTTGCATCACTTGAAAGCACCTCCGGAGTTAAATATGCCCAGGCAACTGTAACCGGTTTAGGACAAGGATGGCAAAAATTCAGTTGCATCCTCACTGCATCCGGCAACAATACAAATGCTGTTTTTGTTTTATCCACAAACTCCAAAGGGACACTTTGGTTTGATGTTGTTTCCCTGTTCCCGCCGACTTTCAATAATCGTGAAAATGGATTACGACCTGATCTGGCACAAATGCTGGTAGACTTAAAGCCTGCATTCCTGCGCTTTCCCGGAGGTTGTTTTATTGAAGGAGATTATCTGGCCAATCGTTTCCAATGGAAAAAAACAATAGGGAATATTGAAAATCGTCCGGGACATTCCAATCTATGGGGGTATCGTACATCCGATGGCATGGGATTTCATGAATTTCTGCAATTAGCTGAAGATTTAAATGCAGCACCTTTGTTTGTGGCTAATGTTGGTCTTGCCCATAATGATAATCAGGCATACAATGCTTTAGGTGACTATGTTCAGGACGCCCTGGATGCCCTTGAATATGCAAACGGTGCAGTTACGACTCCTTACGGAGCAATGCGTTCGGCAAACGGACATCCCGAACCCTTTAATATTAAATATGTTGAAATTGGTAATGAAAATTATTCCGGAGATAATTACGGCAACAGGTATCTTCTATTCTACAATGCCATAAAAGCTAAATATCCATCTGTAAAGTGTATAGGAAATGTTGCTGCCTGGGGAACTGACAGTCCAACCTGGACATTCACCAGCCCGGTTGATTTTGTTGATGAACATTATTATCGCAGCCCTCAGTGGTTTATTGACCAGTATAAAAAATATGATACCTACAGCCGGAATGGTCCTAAAATCTATGCCGGAGAATATGCAGTCACTTCGGGATGTGGTAATGGAAATTTAATTGCAGGATTGGGAGAAGCTGTATACATGGCCGGAATGGAGAAAAATACCGATATGGTTCCTATGAATTCATATGCACCTATTTTTGTCAATGTAAATGACAGAAAGTGGAACCCGGATATGATTAATTATAATTCATCAACTGCATATGGTACCCCTTCGTTTTATGTCCAGAAGATGTTTACGAATAATACAGGATCCATCACTTTACCTGTAAAAGATACACTGAATACCATCATAAGTCCGGTCACAGGGTCAATCGGACTGGGAAGCTGGTCTACCAAGGTAGATTATTCAGCCGTTACAGTAAAAAGTGCTTCAAATACAATCCTTTTCTCCGATCAGTTTGCTAACGCCGCAAACTGGACACCTACCAGCGGATCGTGGTCGGCTACAGGCGGGGTTTATTCGCAATCAGCAACAACAACAGATTGCCGTTCAATTGGAGCAGCCATCACTGATACTACGTATACCTATTCAGTTAAAGCCCGGAAAACAAGTGGGAGTGAAGGATTCTTAATCATTTTTGGTTATAAGGATACTGATAACTTTTATTGGTGGAACATTGGCGGATGGGCAAATACAAAACATGCCATCGAACAGAATCAGGGTGGATCGAAAACAGTACTGACAGAAACAGCCGGAAGTGTAAACAACAACCAATGGTATGACATACGAATAGAAGTAACGAAGACAAAGCTTAAGTTTTATCTGGATAATGTATTGATTCACTCCCTTGATAATAATTCGAAGCAATTGCTGTATACTACAGCGACCCTGGATGAAAGCAATCATCAACTCTACCTGAAAGTGATCAATCCGGCGACAAGCGATGTAATAACCAACTTGAATCTGACAGGAGTTTCGAATGAACCGTTAACCGGTAAAGTAACTGTATTGACTTCTGCAAATCCGTTAAATGAAAACTCACTGAATGATAAAACAAGTATTGTTCCTGTAGAAACAGTTATCAGCTATCCTACGAATTCATTTAACTATACTTTCAAAGCAAATTCTTTTACCATTCTGCAATTAAATATCTCATCCACAAATGAGATTCAAAATGTAAAAAAAAAAGAGAATGAAATAAGCTTTTATCCAAATCCGGCGCATGATTTAATTCAATTAATAGGTCAGGGTGAAGGAATTATTTCGGTAAAAATATGTTCATTGATAGGACAAACAGTAATGTGCCAAGAGATTTTTAATGGCACATCAATGGACTTGTCAAAACTTGAAAAAGGTATTTATATCCTGGAAACTAAACAGGGAAACCAATTTATTTCCTCAAAATTAATGAAAGAGTAGACTTTCAAGTAATTAATAATGAACAATTAATAATTGCCAAGATGTTGGAATATAGGCTATTGTAAATTAATAAATAGATCATTAAATACCTACAATAACTTATTTCAATTTCAAAATCAGTAAATTTTAAAAATATCAAACAATTATAATTCAAAATGAAAAACTTATATCTAAAGGAATTTAAATTATCGTATAAATTAAGTAGTATGATTTTTAAATTTCTGATTCTTTTATGCGTTGGTTTAAACTCCACTAATTCATTTGCTACAGATACAACGTTGAAAATCCAGTATGCCTCGAATAACAACATAGTGACTAATTTAATTCCTGACGAAACAGGAAATGGTTATGATGCAACCTTACAAAACGGTGCGATTCTTAAGAAATTAGGACGATTCAATGTGATTGATTTGGGTTCTCAGAATGGATATCTCGATATGGGATCAAAAACAGGCACAGTAATTCAATCGTTAAGTAATTTTACGATTGCTCTGAATGTTTATGTCGATCCGACAGTTGTATTGACGAATGCAGGAAATTTTATATGGACATTTGCCAATTCATCCAATATGGGTTCAACCTCCAATGGAAATATGTTTTTTACAGCATTGAATACCCGGTATGCAATTTCAAAAACAAATTATAATGCAGAATCATCCGTGTCACGGGGATCTGCCTTAAGCAAAGGGGAGTGGAAAAATATCACCTATACACAAGAAGGAACTACCGGGACAATCTATATTGATGGGGTAAATGTGAAATCAAAAACTGTTACTCTTATGCCTTCAGCATTAGGTGCAACTACTAATAATTATATCGGAAGATCCTGTTACACGGGGGATGCTTATTTGACGAATTCACTTATTAATGATTTCCGTGTATATAACAGGGCTCTTCCGGCAACTGAAGTTGCAATCCTTGCTTTACAAAGAACAGGATTGGATAGTGCCATGATCATTCAGCAGGTTGCTGACGCCAGCAATCAGTTGATGTTGCCCGGATTAAATGCCGTTATTTCAAATATTTCACTCCCTACTGATGGTGGGAATTCGGTTGTTGTCTCCTGGAATTCATCGAATGCCGGTTATATAACCAATTCTGGCATTGTAACACGTCCGGTATCGGGAGCCGATACGGCTGTTGTCCAATTAACTGCAACGTTATCAAAAAACGGAATAGAAACCACCAAATCATTTACGGCAAAAGTAGTACCCTCTCTGTCAGACCGGATAAGTGCTCTACAGGATTCATTAAATTTATCCATCAGTGGAAATCTGAATCTTCTCAGGTCGAATCTCTCACTCTCCACAAAAGGTATTGAAGGGTCTGTCATTACCTGGAGTTCCGATAAACCAACGATTTTATCCCCGGCCGGGTTAATTGTAAACCGTCCTGCTAAGGGAACAGGAAATGTAAAAGTCACCCTGACAGCAACCCTTATAAAAGGGTCAGTGACCATTACGAAAATATTTACAATCAATGTAGCTGAAGATGAAGGGTTCTCAGCCTATCTTTTTGCCTATTTTACCGGAAATACAGGTAGTCAGGAAGCTATCCGTTTTGCACTGAGTGATGATGGGTTTATTTATAATGCACTAAATGGGGATAATCCGGTGTTAAATTCGGCTACGATTAGTTCAACCGGAGGAGTACGCGACCCACATATATTAAGGGGGCAAAATAACGATTATTTTATGGTGGCAACCGATATGGTTTCAGCCCAGGGATGGAGCTCAAACCGCGCCATGGTATTGTTGAAGTCAACGAACATGATCGACTGGCAATCGAGTGTTGTGAATATCCCGAATACTTATCCTGAATATAGTGCAGCTGATGAAGTATGGGCGCCACAAACTATTTATGATCCCCTGGTTGGTAAGTACATGGTTTATTTTGCCATGAGGCTTGGTGGATCAGACTTTGCAAAAATTTATTATGCCTATGCCAACAGCACCTTTACTGCGTTAGAGTCTTCCCCAAAGCTTTTATTTAATAATAATGGCTTATCGACCATTGATGCGGATATTGTATTAAAAGATGGCATCTATAACCTGTTTTTTAAAACCGAAGGGAACGGAAACGGTATTAAAAGAGCTTATTCACCCTTCCTGACAGGAGGCTATGTCTTGTACGATAAATATTTACAATCCACATCAAATGCTGTTGAAGGTAGTTGTACATTTAGAATTTATAATTCTGACAACTGGATTCTGATGTATGATATGTATACCAGCGGAGCTTATCAATTTACAACCAGTACCGATTTGATTAATTTTTCAGTAGTACCTAATTCTGTATCTTTTGATTTTACTCCCCGGCATGGTACAGTGATGCCTATTACTGCAGCCGAAAAACAAGCTTTGATAAATAAATGGAATCCAACTATGGATGTAAGTGAAGTGCCAGGATCAAAAGTGATCTCAATTTACCCTAATCCCGTAAAAGGTATTTTGTATTATTCCTGCATAACAAATGAGCAAACATTAAAATTATCGGTTATGGATTTAAATGGTAACGTAATAATTCAACGAACTATCTCAAATGAAAAAGGACAACTTGATGTGTCAGGATTGTCACCCGGAATCTATTTTCTTCAAATTACATCGGTAGCAGGTGTTTTAAATTACCAGAAGTTCATTAAACAATAAGTTTAGGATTGTTCAATAACAAGAGTGGAGGTTTTCAATCATGAAGATATCCACTCTTTTTTCGTATCAATCTGTTGGAAATATAAGTGATTTAGTCTCCTGTTGTCAATCCGATAATTGTCATTATTCAATTGGCCTGTTTATTGTCGATTTACTGTAAAATATGTTTAATTTATAAAGCATGAAAAAAATAAAAATAGTTGGATGTATGCTCCTGTTGATGATGCTACAGATTCATGCTGGAATAACAACAAAACCTGTTAAACTGTCTTGTGAGAATTTTAATAACCCACTTGGGATTGATAAAAGACAACCGCATTTTGGATGGCAAATCGCCACTGATTCAAGATCAGTAATGCAATCGGCATATCGCATTTTAGTAGCTGATAACCTGAAGGATTTATTGGAAAACTATGGAAATGTATGGGATAGTAAAAAAATAAAATCTGATCAATCTATTCAGATAAAATTTAATGGTTCAACTTTGGAACCATCAAAAACTTACTTTTGGAAAGTAATGGTATGGGATAAAAACGGTAATCCCACTCCCTGGAGTGAAATGTCAAGTTGGCAGATGGGATTGTTTGCCCCTCAAGACTGGAAAGGAGCTGCCTGGATTGGATTTGAGGAGCTTCCTGATTCATTAAAAACAGGTATGGCATCAGATTCTGAAGAAAAAATTGGGAATGTCGCTATTAAGCGTGCAGTTGTTCCATTATTCCGCAAAGAATTTGAAATTAAAAAAGATGTGACAAAAGCAACTCTTTTTATTACCGGTTTAGGTCAGTACGAAGCCAGGATGAATGGTAAAAAAATAGGGGAAAGTTTTTTAACGCCAGGTTGGACTAATTTCAATAAAACAGTTTTATATACAACCTATGATGTTAGCGGAAACCTTAAAAAAGGTGCTAATGTCCTTGGGGCTATTGTTGGAAACGGATTCTATTATATCAATAGAGAACGTTACCGGAAATTCGCTGTCGCGTCGGGTATGCCAACACTTATTTGTAGGCTAAAAGTTCTCTACAGCGATGGAACGGAAGAAAATATTTTAACCGGAAATGATTGGAAAACATCGCCTTCACCGATTACTTTTACCAGTATATACGGGGGTGAAGACTATGATGCTCGGCTTGAACAACCCGGATGGGATCGTGCCGGATTTGATGATGCTTCGTGGAAGCCGGTTATTAATTCCAATGTTCCGAAAGGACAATTAAGTGCTGAAACAGATTATCCTGTTGCCATCAGGGAAATCATATCAACAAAAAATGTCCTGAAAGTAGATACTGCCCGATATTTATATGATTTCGGTCAAAATGTGTCAGGAATTATTGAGTTGAAGGTGAAAGGTAAAAAAGGTCAGGAAGTTAGAATGTATCCGGGCGAATTGCTTACAGATAAAAATGAAATCAATCAAAGTGCCAGCGGGGGACCCTATTATTTTACGTATATACTCAAAGGTGACGGAATTGAAACCTGGACACCCAAATTTACTTATTACGGATTCAGGTACGCAATGGTTACAGGTGCTTGTCCGGATTCAATTAATGAAGTAAACGGACTTCCGAAAATAGTCTCGTTATATTCTCTTCATACGAATAACTCCACTCCGCAAAATGGTAATTTCACTTGTTCAAATGAATTATTCAATAAAACATTCCGGCTCATTAACTGGGCTATTAAAAGTAACCTGCAGAGTGTTCTGACTGATTGTCCACACCGTGAAAAATTAGGGTGGTTAGAACAAACCTACTTAATGGGAAATTCAATAAATTACAATTATGACATTTATCATTTATATAGTAAATTAGTAAATGATATGATGGACTCGCAGCTGGCTGATGGATTAATCCCCGATATTTCCCCCGAATATGTGAAATTTGGCAATGGTTTCAGGGATTCACCCGAATGGGGTAGTGCTTCGATTATTTTACCCTGGTTAGTTTATAAATTGTATGGGGATAAATCGATACTTGAGAAAGCATGGCCTATGATGGTTCGTTATATTGCATATCTGGGTAAAAAATCAGAAAACAATATTCTATCCTATGGATTAGGAGACTGGTATGACCTGGGTCCCAGTTCCCCGGGCCCTGCGCAGCTAACGCCTGTTGCACTGACAGCTACCTCCGTTTATTATTACGACCTGAAATTACTAACTCAAATGGCTGAAGCGCTTCATAAAGCAGAAGATGTAAAACTTTATTTTATACAATCTGAAAAAGTAAAATCTTCTTTTAGTGCTAAATTCCTGAACAAAGCAACGAAGGTGTATTCTACAGGAAGTCAGACCTCTATGTCCATGCCTCTTAGCGTAGGGTTGGTGGATGAACTGATTAAAGATAAGGTGGTTGATAACCTGGTTGATTCAATTATTGCTAATAACAAAGCCCTTACTGCAGGCGATATTGGTTTTCATTTTCTGGTTGATGCCCTGGCGACAAATGGAAAGTCCCAATTGATTTTTGACATGAATAACAGGGATGATGTCCCTGGGTATGGTTTTCAGTTGAAGAGCGGTGCAACATCATTAACCGAATCATGGATGGCTAATAAGATTTCATCAAATAATCATTTAATGTTAGGCCATTTAATGCAATGGTTTTATGAGAGTATTGGTGGTATTCAACAGCAGAAAAATTCTATTGCTTTTAAAACATTGATTATCAAACCATATATTGTTGGAGATATTTCAAGTGCTGCATCGGACTTTAATACTCCTTATGGAACAGTGAAAACTGATTGGGAAAAATTATCGGATTCATTTCATCTGAATGTAACAATACCCGCCAATTCAACGGCATCAGTTTATTTACCGGTAACCGGCAAATCAATCGTCCTCGAAGACGGGAGTTTGATAAATAAGTCGAAAGATATACATTTCATTAAGAAAACCAACGAATATCTGATTTTCAATGTCGGTTCCGGAAGTTATGATTTTAGAGTAAAGTAAATACAGATCTATTTATTTAGCCATATAGTTAAAGAAAGCCATTGATTCACATATGGTTTTAATACTGAATCTGTCAATTTGTTTATTGAGACTTTTGTTCCCGGGTGACTTATGTTGTAAGCTACTTAGTATTTAGAAGTTCGACATTACATCGACTCAATATCTTACTGAAAGTTTTCAAATTAAGTATAACTTGAAATTGAATAACTTTGAATTAAACAGATTAGAATAATCCAGGTCAAATGAGAAGTCCAATTTACTTTGAAGAAATAACCCTTGAAAATAAACACACTAGCTGGATAGTATGATTGAAATTCGGTTTTAGATAATTTTTTTCGCATAATTTGTTCCCATTAATGACCTTTTTTTACCCACTATTGCCAGTTGAATGATTTATATTTGCTTCCATTAATTATTATTTATTCATCGATAAATAGATTGTCAGACTTCTTAAGAATTAAAAACCAATTTTAAATTAAATAGATCATGAGAAAATTTTTTACAATTATTGTTTTTGCACTCTCATCCTGTGCAATATTACAATTAAATGCACAGAACCTGCTTGCAGGCTGGGATGGCAATGGAATTACGGGAGATACCTCAAAACCAAGTGATGTGGGTTGGGTAAATGCGTTAGCTACCACGGCAAATATATGGACAGTTGCAAACGGTTCAGGTGGTTGCCGGTTCAGGGATTCCGGTGTTACAGGCGGTTATGTTGCTAATTCGATTACCCTTGAAAATTCACCTACCACTTTTTTGACTTCCCGATTGATGATGGTTCGTTGGGATAATAATTCTTATTCAAATTCTTTTTATGCTTACCCGGTAACTTTACAGGCTAATTCCACCTATACTTTTTCGATGAATTACTTTTACGGAGGTAGTGGAAGTGCCGGTTTATCGCTTAATTGCGGTATTAGTGCCGCAGTAGATACTACAGGACAGATTGCAAAACAAACATTTACAACTACCACCGTGAATGTGATGCGCTCGGGAGCTTTTACATTTTCAACTAAAGATGCCGGAGTCTATCACTTAGTTATTAGCGGACCGTGGGCATGGTTTGGAATTACTAATTTAAGCATTGTCAAAAATACAGTGCTTCTGGATGATTTAAATGCACAATTTACAAATCTGACATTAGGAAATATAAATGCAGTAACCTCAAACATCACGTTGCCTAAAACTTTAGGAACAAAAGGAGTGGTTGTTCGTTGGGCATCTTCTAAACCTGCCATCATTGATACTTTAGGAACTGTGACTCAACCGGCGCTATATGATGCCTTTGTAAACTTAACGGCAACATTGTTCCAAACTGTTGACGGCGTGCCTTATACTATGGCTAAAGTATTTACAGCAAAAGTATTAGGCGTTGTGCCAACTCCGGATTTAGTTGCTAAGTGGGACTTCAAACCTGAAAATATTTCACTGGAAAATGATACGTTGCGAGTAACTGATGCTTTAAATGGCTTCAAAGGGAAACTTGTAAATGAGGCACGAATCCGTACAATCGGTACAACTGAACACTTCAATGTGTTAGATTTAGGTGCCGGAAAAGGATATTTTGATATGGGAACTGATATTGGCAAGGTCGTATATTCATTATCCAATCATTCTATTATGGGCTTTTTTCGTGTAAACGAAAATTATACCAATTTAGCTTCAGCCGGTAATTATTACTGGTGTTTTAGCAACTCGAACAGCATTGGTACCAATGCAACCGGTTTTATGTACGGTAGGTTGAGCGGTGAAGCAGCAGGTATTTCGGCAGCAGGATCACCAAGTACGGCTGCAAATGCTGCCGTTGCAGCACCAATTGGTGGATGGCATCATTTTGCCTATGTGTTGGATGGAACAAAAGGAACTGTTTATCTTGATGGTGTACAGGTAGCACAGAATCTAAAGATGCTTTTACCTGCCATTGCATTGGCAAAAGATAACCTGACTGGCACACTTTATAACTGGTTAGGCCGTTCAAGCTGGACAACAGATGCTTACCTTCAGCAAACTTTGTTGTATGATTTCCGTGTATTAAGTATTCCGTTAACGATAGGTGATATAAATAATGGTTACGATGGTTTTGAAGCCCTTCAAACAACACTTGAAAAATTGAATGTTGCTTATACCGAAAATCCGGATTATACAGCCCCTGAGCTTTCTACTGAAATGAATAATCTTACATTAGGCGATCTGAGTGCTGTCAAAACAAATATTACGTTGCCTGTTAAGGGAACTGATCAATCAATTGATATTCTCTGGAAAACTACCAATGCTAATTTAATTAGTGCAACCGGTGTGGTCACACGTCCTGATTATTATAATTACAACGATACGTTGACAGCTACACTGACTAAAAACGGGCAGTCACTGGTCAAAAGATTCCCTGCAACAGTAGTCGTTAAAGATGGCTCTCAGTTTGCAAATGATTTGTTGGTTAAATATGATTTTTCATCAGTTACTGATTCTGTTGTAACAGATGCTGCCGAAAAACACTTCAAAGGAACACTGAAAAATAATGCAAAAATTAAATCCATTGGTACCAGCATTAAATATAATGTTTTAAGCCTGGGTGATAGCATTGGTTATTTTGATATGGGACCTGAAGTGGGTAAACTCATGTATAACCTGACTGATTTTACTCTTGGAGCATATTTCCGTATTGATGCCGGATATACAGGATTGGGTAAAAATGGAAATTTCTTGTGGAGCTTCTCGAATTCGAAGGATATATTGACTACGCCAACAGGGTATGTTATTGCCAGCTTACGAAATCAGGCTGCAACAATTTCTCCAACAAACTGGAGCTCAGAGAAAACAGTAGCCATTGCAGATTCTGCATTAAAAGGTGGATGGCATCATTTTGCCTATACGCAAAGTGGAACAACAGGGACCATTTATATTGATGGTATGCCGGTAAGTTCAGCAGATACTATTACAAGTCTGCCATCAACCAAGCTTCCGAAAGCCGGACAGTTAGGAACACTTTATAACTGGATTGGACGTTCGTGTTATGCTGCTGATGTAAATCTGAGAAAAACATTAATTTATGATTTCAGGTTATATAAAACAGCTTTAAATATTGAACAAATCCAGAACACACTTTTAAATGTGGGCAATGTTATTGGTGTCCTTGAAAATGCGTATGCGGAAGGACCAACTGCCGTCGGAACAATACCTGATTCGAAGTATAAGGTTATTTCGGGACTTAATCGAATTGATATCCTGGGCTTGAATGGAACAGAAAAAATCACATTGTTTGATATTGCAGGCAGTCAGTTGAAGATTACAAATTCTTCAAGCATTGTGGTAAGTGCCGGCGTTTATATTGTCAGAATAAACGGGGATGTCACAAAAGTGATTGTCAGATAAATAAATTATTTTTTCTATTGATTTAAAAGAGGATGCCTTAAAAGGACATCCTCTTTTTTCATTTGATAAAGTCTTCTCATTATCATTTATTTAATAAATTTTATAAGATCTTTTGGAATTGTTTGATTAGGTTTTAAAAAAGTAATTGAATTAATCTTTTATCGTTTTTTAAAATGTCTTTTCAACTTCCTTAATTTACTAAAGATTTAATTTAAATAGTATAGACTGAAGTTATAATTACTCTGAAAATGAACATAATTTTATTGATTGCGTTTGGATATTACAATAAATCCGGACTCATATGAATTCGAAAAAATTTTAAATGATTTATTGGGTCGTGAACGCTTGTTTTTATAGTTGAATATCTTTAATAGAGTACTGTCTATCTGTTAAAATGGCAATTCCATTTTTTTAAATATAAAAAATGTACTTGTTTGGATTATAAAAAGTTATTTGTACAAATACTTTCGACATTTTCAACATCCTATTTGACTTAATTTTACACCCTGATATTGTAACTTCATCGTATTTTTGCCTTATAATTAAATCAAAATGTTAAGTATTAGATTCTTAAAAATTACATGTTCACAAAAAGTGTCATATTTATTAGAGATGACACATATATTAATCATTAAATAATACTATTATGAAGAAAAAAAATTACTTCGCAGAAATTAAAGGGAATGGTAAATCCTTTCTCCTGATGGTAGCTTTGTCTACTTCGTCTCTTTTGTTGGCTCAACCTAACCTGAATTCGGGCCTGAAATTGCATTATACTTTTGAAACAGCCAACGGAGCGACGGTTCCAGATGTTTCAGGAAACGGGTATGATGGTACACTCTATGGTGCTACCGTCGGATTATCAAATGGGAAGAATTCGCTGATTTTAAGTAAGAGTGGTACCGATTACCTGGATATGGGTGCCGGTACGGGAAGTCTGATCTCTTCTCTGAGCGATTTTTCCATGTCATGTTATATTTGGGTGAATACTACAAACACAAATCTTTCCAGCAACGGAAATATGATTGCCACATTCAGTAATTCGCTGGACAGTTATAATCAACAGGTAGGATATATGTTCTTACAGGCAAAACGTAGCCGGTATTCAATTACATTGGCCCGTTATGAAACTGAACAGGCAGTTCAGGTGGGTACTGATGTTGCCAAAGGAAAATGGGTACAGTTTACCTATACACAAAGCGGCACTACCGGCAAGTTTTACCAGGATGGGGTTTTAATGAATACAAATGTTGCTGTCACCTTAACTCCTTCCAACCTGGGATCCACACTTTACAACATAATTGCAAAGCCATCCTATGCGGGAGATGCTTATCTGCAGGATGCCCAGATCAGTGATTTCCGCATGTATAACAGGGCGATTACATCCGATGAAGTAATGATGTTGAATGGTTATTCAGCCGAATTTATCGATGCCTATAATAGTCTGACATTGGGCGATATTAGTGCATTAATAGGTAACATTACTTTACCTGCTACCACTGGTACAGCAAATATACCTGTTACGTGGACATCATCACTGCCATTGGTCATCACAACCGATGGAACAGTAAACCGTCCAACACAATATGATGCCACTGTGAAATTAACAGCTACGTTAACTCAAACAGTTGGTGGTGTTACTTATACGCTTGTTAAAGTATTTAATGCTACTGTAAAGGCTTACAATACTGCATCAGATCAATTGGCAGAATGGAACTTTGCCGGGAACATGATCAATGAAAATAACGGAGTTCTGACTGTAACTGATATACAAAGCGGCTTTGTTGGAACCGTTAAGAATGACGCCCGAATCCGGACTATTGGTACAACTACCTTGTTTAATGTGTTGGATTTAGGGAGTGGCACAGGTTATTTTGATATGGGTACTGAGATCGGAAAAGCAATTTATTCGCTGAATGATTATACCATGATGAGCTATTTCAGGATTGATGACACCTACAGTAATCTAGGTAGCAATGGAAACTTCATATGGACTTTTTCTAACTCAGCTGATGCAGGAACCGATCAGAACGGGTATATCTTTGGAACGTTGAAGGATCAGGGACAAGCTATTTCCACGAACTACTGGAATCTGGGAAATCAATCAGTAGCTAAAAATGCCAATGCACCTAAAGGGGCCTGGCATCATATTGCTTATACCCAGAGCGGCACTATCGGTACTGTTTATGTAGATGGAGTGAGCGTTGCTACAGGATCGATTACAAATCTTCCTTCTACGGCCATCACTATTGCAGGAAGAACAGGAACGCTTTTCAACTGGTTAGGACGTTCGTGTTATAACGGAGATGCGTATCTGCAAAAGACACTTCTGTATGATTTTCAACTCCTTAAAGTAGCATTGACACCGGGTGATTTAGTCGATGGTTTCACAGGCTTTGATCCGGTCTCTACAACGCTTACCCAATTGGATAATGCGTATTTAGAAAATCCGGATTATATTCTGCCTGAATTAAGTTTAGAAAAAAATAATCTATCGTTGGGAGATTTGAGTGCGGTTACAGCCAACCTTCCTTTACCACTTAAAGGTCCCCTGGA
>Ga0302207_1000258_pt1 | contig 21880 bp, 21 predicted proteins | sample II_Fen_E2_2_FD_198792 | JGI IMG/M metagenome (GOLD analysis project Ga0302207, IMG submission 198792) | Peat permafrost microbial communities from Stordalen Mire near Abisko, Sweden - II_Fen_E2_2 | ecosystem: Environmental > Terrestrial > Soil > Wetlands > Permafrost | place: Sweden: Abisko...
AGCAATTTGACCAATATTTAGACCTATCAATTTTTTTGAAGTTGAATCTACTATAGAATTTATATAGTTTCTTCTGATCACCTGTCGTATTAAACCCAGGAATACCAGGAGTAAGAAATATTGCAACACCTGTTAATGCTGAAATTTTCATAAATGCATTCATAAAACTTGACCCCAACCCTTTACCTGTTCGATACATTTCGAGTCTGAATAGCTCAATTCCTTTGTCATGTGGTATGAATTTTATCTTGCATATATCTTCTTCATAAATTTCAATTACGTCTTCAGACATACAAACTTTATTGTCCGTCATAAATCCAAATTCTTCTTCATTACTAAGGTAACATAACCTGTTAATACTTACAGGAAAATAATGGTTCGACATATAACGTCTTAATTCATTGTAAAACTTATCAAAATTGTCATTACTTTTAAGGTGAACAATCTTTGAACTTTCAAATGCTTTTTCAAGACTTTGTTCAATTCTTTTCCTTTTCAAATCAAGTAAATTTTCACTCGTACCAAATATATTTTGGTGATTATTAATGTGTATTCGTTTTCTCATTTTTCTTTATTTTAAATTATTTTTATTATCCATATCCGAGAATACATAGTATTCAAGCTAAAAGTTTGATTTTACAATCAAAAGGTTCGTTCGTATTTATAAAAAAAAAGGGACTGTGAGTCATTTAGACAAACAGTCCCATTGTTGATACGTATTGTATCAATAAAACTGTTATATCCCATTTTTCATAAATTTATTCATATGATTAATATCTTTCGATAGATATTTATTCGCGAGTTGTCTTGGTACTATAACCTTAGCAGATTTTTGATTAATCAATTATCTTTCGAATGGTCTTTCATAATTCTTTGTCATAATCTTTCAAATGATTGACAAGTTCGTCCCAGTTTTCTACATTATTATTCGTGAATCCGTCGTCTTTAAGACTTTTTACCCAATCAGCACCCATTAAAGCAATTATACAATTTGCATCTTCATAGTCGTTAACAAATATGTAACTATCATCTTTAAATGATAACTGAAAAAAAATGTCTTGATAAGAATGTGTTTGTAATGAAACCTTATTCTTATAGAATTCTAAAGTTGCTGAATTCAATTCTTCTTCACTAACATATTCAAGTGTTAATCTAAGCTTGGGATATAGTTCATGTAGATTTTTAACAAAAAAACTGTTCGGACACCATACACAATTATACATAACACAGAATTCTTTTTCGTCAAAAGAAATTATTTCGATGACTTCTAATTCTTCTTCACATCCCCAATTGTTTTCACACCATTCTTCTAATGAACAAGTTCCATATTCTTCTTCAACACATGAAACTAATGCATTAAATACTTCTTCGGTTCTACCCATTGAATCAACACTAATATTTTGATTTCTGCGTTTGATAGATTTCTTTAATACACTAACTGGTGAAAATTCACATTCTAAACTTTCGTCGAATAAGATTTCTGGAATAGGAATGAACTTGTTCATTCTAAATTTATCACCTGGTGTTTCGTTTGAATCAGAATTTAACACTGCGTAGAATTCTTTCATTAAATCTACATAACCCCATACTGTAAGTTTACAAGTAAAATAATTTGCCATAATTTTTAAATTTATTAAATTGTTATTATTGATTATCTGTTGTATATAGGTGGATAATCGTTTAGCACCTTGAATTATTATATATCAAATGATAATTTTATATCATTGTCTTTTAGATTGAAATACAGATAAACAAAAGGGGTATTAGTCACTTTCGGACGAATACCCCTAAGTGGTGTATTTTACACCACAAACAGTTAGTCCCATTTTTATTCAGTATTTCTTTTTTGTCGTTTCATAAGTCAAGTTGACTTTTTACATTATATCCAGAAGTTTGAAAAAAGTTGAATCTTTTTATATTACAGATTTCTTTTTCAATTCTACTACTTTTTCCAATTTCGTTAACATGCTACTACTTAATTCAAGTAATTCATTTTCAATCAAGTCATTTGGTGTAAATGAATTCATAACCTTTATCGTTTCATTCAATTTAAATCCCGCAAGAAGTCCGTCTTCACATTGGAATAACAACTTATTTCCCATATCTTCTGAAACATTTGTACCGTTAGTTTTAAAGAATTCTTTAAGAACTTCAAATCCAGAAACACTATCTTCATAGAAATAATCTTTGTAAGATTTAAATACATTTTCAGAATATGTAATTACGTTAAGTCCATTTATTGTTAGGATAATCGTAGAAGCTTTATATCCTTCCTTAGTTTCAACGTAATTCACGATTGTAAGGAAAGGATTAGTACAATCATTTTTAGAATACGCTGACACATAAATCAGACATTTACGTTTCGACTTCGTTTCGTATTCAAATGGACCCAGGTTTACAGGGAAAATCGTCGATTGTAAGATTCTTTTTCTTACTTTTTTCCTAATTGAACTTATAAACCTTTCACAATCCAAATAATCTGCTAGAAAAACAGACAACATTACTTCATAATTCTTTTCTTCATTCATAATTTTTACTTTTTTAAAATTAATATTACATTCTTTTTTATCATTGATTAATAGCTTTTGCTATTTTTACTTTATTCATTTCAACGCTTTGAATGAATTTTACCTGGACCCGTTCATTTTGAATGTTATATCCATTATTTTCTACTGTATTTTGAAAATATTTGAAGCTGCTTCAAGGGATATATTATATATTATACCATATTATGATATATCATATTTTACTTGTTGTGTAATCGAATAAATAATCTGTAAACCCAAACCAACATTATTCTTATGCTGTATTTTTAACGTGTTGTTTGTTTGAAGTGGATAGAAGATAAAAATCCCTGTTTAGCTTTTTATCAATACTTGATACATTCAATATAGAATGACCGTTAATACCAATAATTAAGCAATCCAATACTTTTTCTTCATTATCCATGCAATGTGATTTTTCAGCACATTCAACTTCTACTTGTTTGTCCGTTTTAACTTTTACAACTTTTAAAGCACTTGCATCCATACCTTTAAAGTACTTCTTAAGTTCTTTAAAGCTAATTAACAGAAATGAATTACCAGTATAAATCATTAGTTTAGCTAATAAAATCACTTCATTTAATTTATTCAAATCAGGGATATCTATAATAATTGATATTATATCACTTCCTGACATAATTTTTACCGTATTATCTAACTGGATAAGTCTATAGTCAGACAAGTACTTTGAAATTTTATCCTTTTCGTTTCCTGCATTTTTTGTAATGTTATTCATATATTTATATTTTAATTTGTTATTTATTTCGTCAGACAATTACTGTATTAATGTCGACCGGTTTTGTTTATCCATTTATATTGGTTTATATTATGTACGTTGCATGCTGGTATAATTATTTCGCAAAAAAATATAGTAATCCCATTCAAACAACATTTTTGTAGTTTTACTATATCACTTAGATGCTTGTTAGGTCAATTAATTTTCATATTCATTTTTAAATCTTTCATTCTGAATATCAAAAATGATTAAACGATAAAAATCTTCATTTGTAATGTTTATATTTATAAAAAACTTCTGATTATCAAAAACAAAATAATAATTATCCTTCTTATTGATAATGTCATAATCATTGTAAATACCAGAATCGTTATTTCTAAAAATTTCGTCAATCTTTTTCAGCATATCTAATGTTTCCAAATGAAAACTTAAAGACCTAACTTTAACATAATTTTTAAACCAGTATCCCCTGACAAATTTATAAAACTTAAGTTCATCATTTTTCATTACCTTTTGTTCTGAAATCGAAACCTTATTATCATTCCCAGAAAAATTTAGAATTAAAAGACGTTTTTCAATTTTTACAATTAAATCATTCATTTTCCGATATGCTTCCATTGGACTTAAATTAATATCAGAATTCAGATACAATTTTAGTAATTCAGTTTTATCTTCCCAATACCCTACAATATGATTCAACCAAGTTAGATATATTATATCATAGGTTAGGTTGTCTGTACTTGCTGCTATACCTTTATCAGAAACTTTCATATTAAATATGTTTCGATACTTAAGTTTTGAAGTATGGTCTTTTGCAAGAAACTTATAAATCATATCACTTTCTATTCCATAAGACTTGATTCCTTTGGAAAGTTCTTCATAATTTCTTTTTACTTCTTCTAGCTTCATTTCACTTAATTTTTGATTTCGATACAAAGATAGTACAAATTATTTAAACTACCAAATATATTTAGTATAATTAAATACCAATAATAGCTATACTTAATATCAGTTTTTATATATTCATGATCTTAAGGACTTTATATTTTAAAAAAATAATAATAAGTAGATTAATTTTATTTATTAAATAAATAATCATTTCTCACCTGAAATCTTCTTAATATACCTATGTAATTTTGACGAACTAATTTCGCATAACAAAGCTAACTTCCCGACAGATTTAAACTGTTTATATCCGTTATGGTCTATTATTAAATAAAGAATCCCACTAATATTAAATTTAATGGGATTCTTAAAAAGTTATTCAAATGCTATTTAATCTGTATTAGTTTTCAATAATCTTCTTGTTTTGTTGATTAAAGAATTCTTCAACTTCATTCCAGTTTTCTATGTTTTCTTTGGTAAGACCCATATTCATAAGTTCACAATCCCAATCTTCAATTACAATAGGAATCAATTCACAATATAATTTATGTTCAACATTAACTTCAATGATCACCTTATCTTCAATATCTGAATCATGTAATTGGATAACCGTTTGGTGCTTTTCAATATCCTGAAAACCGTTAATATCAATTTTGATTGTTCCAGCACCACCCATTCCTTCAATATGATAATTTAATTCAAAAGATAAATTTTCAAACATTTCATATAATTTTATAACAAATACACGATTAGGATTCCAAGGAGTATCATACATAACACCATAAAATTCGTCGTTGTTATCTATACATTCACCTGGGTCTTGGACGTCATACTTACAACCCCAGTTGAAGCAGCACCATTCAAACCAATTATCATAACCATATTTTGATTTAAGAATAGACATTTCAGATTTGTATTCTTCTTCTGTTCTTCCTTTACTATCATAATTTGTTTCTTCAATGCAACCCTGAATCAACCTTGATTCAGTTCTTTCGATTTTGAAATCACTAGGAGCAGTAGTATCTTTCAATTCTTCCGGAAATGGAATAAACTTATCCGTAGAGAAAGTACTATCATTTCCTGATTTTAATACGGTATAGAATTTATTCATTTCTTCTTTACTACCGGTAATTTTTAATTCATTTATACACCATTCTGACATATTATTAAGCAATTAACTTTACATTGCGACGTTATCTTTTTTTGCTTACTATTTGTCTTCTAATAATTAATATCAAATCAAACAGTATTTATTAATCTGCTGCGAGCTTGACTACTTTACTTTATCAGTGCTCGTATTTACTTTTTTCTATTTCATAAATCTAATTTTAAAATTTGTAATTTGTTGGTTAGTCCTTTAATAATAACTATTCAAAATATAACTGATTTTATTGTTATAGTAACTTTGTCTGAAAAAGTTTTGTAAAATATCCACTTTCAATGAAAATTAATTTAATATCATTTCGAAGTGTATAATTGATATGACTTATATCCAAGGTTTATAAAATAGTTTGTTTTGAAATAAAAGAATCACCCATTCAGTAGGTGATTCTTTCAATTGTAATGGTATTATCTTTATTTAAGTGGTCTTATTTAATAACAATGGACTTATAATTAGCTCATTAGTTTTTTTTTACTTCGGATATTTTCAATTTTCTGTTTCCTAGTATTTAGTTTTAATATAGAAAGCAAACTGCGATAATCGTCAATTCGAGAATTTAAATGGTAGTAAATATCAAGTTCAACACTTTCTAAATATTCTTCTGCAAATTCAATAAGTTTTTGTTCAATACATGCATTATGTCTTAATAGTAATTCAAAATTAACTTTGTTGTTATATACAAATGCATTAGCATATATTTCACTTAATTTTCTGTGAATTCTTAATGAGGTTTGTCTAAATAAATAATCTGCAATTTTAAATTCATAATCGTCTTTATCGAATACATTTTCAAACATTATATCATGAATCAAATAAATAATTTCCCTGTTATTGAATTTAATACTATCTACATTATTCATGAAGTAATCATATACTTGCTTATCTATCTTATACTTTGATTTTGCAATTAATTTTAATTCCTTTTTAATAATCATTCTTTTTTTCTTATACATATAAATTACTGTTTTTTATTTTATAGTTCGTATTGAATAAAAAGTTGATTATTTTCATATTTTTTTATATATCGTTGAGTTTGTGACTTACTAATCCCACACAGTTTTGCAAGTTTTCTAATTGATAAACCTCTATTTTCTTCTATCAAATAAAATTGTAAAAACTTTTGGTAATTATCGACTTTCGTACTTTGAATAACTATATCTAACCCTTCTTCACGAAGATACTTCCGGATAGTTTTAACTGATTTCCCAATCAACTTAGAATTTTCAACAACTGACTTATTACAATCAAATGAACTCAATATATATTCCTTATTCCTCTGTGCTCTAATCTTATGAAGCGCAATCAATTTTTCTTTTTTACTCAAAGAACTGAAACGAGGATTAAATAAATAATACCTTTTACCCGCATTATTCATATACTTATTATTGATTACCTTTCTTACCATTCGCATAATGATAGCATTGTCTATTCTTTCAGGTTCTATGAAATAAGTATCCACATACCGTCTTAATACATGATATAATACCTTATCTTCACTATCAGGATAAATGTTACGAACCACCAATGCAATATATAATAGTGTCTTATGACGTCTGGTATCACCTATCTTACCATTCTTAAAATAGGTAGTTAGTGAATATATGTGTTGATCTCCAACAAAAAAATAAACCTGGTCTATTTCGTTTTCTGCGACGAATGCTGTATGAAAATTATTATAGGAATTCTTCCTGAAATAGAATGAGTTATTGATGTTATTATAAGACTGTCCCATGGAGGGAAAACAGAAGAAATCTGTATAATGATTTATATTTTCTACTGATTTCCCTTGATGGGACACTTCATTTATAATAGTTGAATTATTTGATTGGTTTGATATGGATTCAACTTGAAATTCATTAAACATATTATTTAAACCTAATAATTCAAATACCTCTTCATACGTATTAAACTTTTCTTCACTGAATTCAAATAGTTGATTGATAGAATCTAATGAAATAATTGTATCAAATAATTCTACCCTTTGATTCGTTCCATTGAATAATTGTACTGGACTAATACAAGTTGAATCGAATGAAGGTTTAATTAAATCGAATTCCTTCTGATTAAATATCAAATAGTATATCATAAGTGATTTCATTTTATGTTCAATAATATTTGATATGGGTTCTTCAAATAGATAAATCAGTTTAAATCGATAATCTGTATCAGTATTTGAAAAGGTTTTATATCCAATAGTTGGTTTAATTCTGATGCTACTTAATGCTTCTTCAAAAGAAATAATTGAATGATCAAAGTCCAAAACAATCAGATTACTTTGTTTGTAATTTTCATTTGTTTTATCTTTTAGTTTCAATCTGTTTAAATTAAACTCAGAACAGATTGAATATCCTTTACTTATATAATCAGATAAAGTGGTTATATCAACTTTCTTTGTTTGGACTTCCATTCTTCTGTAATCAGATTTGGTTGGTTTAGTTGAATAAGAGGTATCAGATACACTGATATTGAATGTTTTCATTTAATATATAAATCATTTTTTTACTGACAGAGTAATCAATTCTACAGTTTGATTTATATATTAAACTTTAAGGGGAAAGTTTGAAATTTGATTTGTAAATATTTATATATACTATTGAATGTTTTAATATATATTTCAAAAAGAGTAATCAAAGGGAATCCTCCAATCAGTAAAATGATTGGGGGATTTTTATAAGTAATCATGATAGGATTAAACACCTCAGAAGATATCGTTTATTCTCACTCTGAGGAGTTTTTGTATTAAAATCATGTAGTTTGCTCACTTTGAATTTAACCTCTATTAATCTCAAATATACAATATACTTATATGCAATTAATTTTAATCAGAATTCAAACTTCTATTCTTTTTCAGAATATAATAAATAAAAAATGTATGAAGAATTTAAAAGAAACAGTTAGAAAATTAAAAAGCAGAATGTCCTTTGAAGACGTGTATATGTATGTATATGAATACCTTTATTATGAAATATTCCTGGGAGAAGGAATCCATTATTATAATTTTCTGAATGTAGTAAATATTGACAAACTCATTCCTTTACTATATGAACATTATTTTATTGATAGGGATAATATTGATAGATTTAGTGCGAATGTATTGGATAAAATAGTTAGAGATTTCGTTCTAATAAGGAGCGATGAAAATGAAGCATATAATGAATCTAATGTTGTTATATTAAACAGATACTATGTGAAGCAATCCCGTAAATTCAATTCATTGATTGAATCAAATCCTGAATATACAAATCTGATTAAGGATATTACAAAAGGATTAGAAAGTTATTTAGTCAATACTAATTTCATGTATTCTTTACTTCATCCAGATTCAATATTGTATTCATTTATTGATAAATACTCTTATTCTGAATTGATTATTCAAATGCAGGAATATATGATTGATAAAGGAATTGCAATTAGTCTGGATTCTTATTTGACCAGTGGATATTTTAAAGATAAAGATATTGTAAGAAAATACGTGACAGAAGAATTGTTTTCTGTTAGATTATATAGTGAGACTGATATACCAAATAACATTATGCTTGTGCATTATGCATTTTTCGACGAATGGGATATAATGAGAATCTATAATTTAAAACAATTGACTGATTCATTTATTGACGATTTTACAATTGGTGAAGGGTATCGTGTGTTTAGAGTTTAGAATTGATGATTTGTATTGACTCCTTTTATCCTATCTGGGATAGAGGTTGTTTATTCTCGTTTTAAGGAGTTGTATTTATAAAAACATTAGAATGTATTTCTAAGAATTCCGACTCCTTGAAACGAGGATTTAATTGGTCTGTTACTTAATAGTTCTTGCTATATTATTCTTTAATTTATATATTTTCTCAGCTCTTAAGTCAAGTGGTAATTCATTTTTAAATCTCTTTATTAAAATTTGAATTGAATCATAATTAGGACTCGAATAATCCAATAAAGTGTCACATAAAAATATGTACTTTGACTTTAATAAAAAATTTAATTTATATCCATATTGGATAAACTTAAAAATGAAGTCAATTTTCTGGTTCTTCATAATATCGGTTACAAAAGTTTCATTTGCAATGTCCATATTAGGATTATATCCTGCATTTCTAATCATCTCTATAATTTGATAATTTTCATTTACAATCGATTGTCTGAAAAAATCTCCAAAAAAGTCCCTAAAGTATTTAAGTTCTGTTCTGAAAAATATAATATCACTTCCAGATGCGGATTCGGTCTTACAAATTTGCATTAATCGAATATGTTTTTCTGGTGACCTGTGTGCATTTATCAAAGTATTATTGTCAATAGTATAGGAAATTGAATCAATATCAATATCTTCTTCCGGTAGATTAAATTCATTGCATTTATTATTCGTTATCCATGATAGGTAACTACTATTCTCCCTACAAAAGGTTACTTCACCCTGGTTATTAAATTTAAGTTTATTGTATTTTTTAATTTCATTCTTTATTGTCTTGATGTTATCCATGTTTTTAAACGATCTTGAATATGAATAAGTGCGAGTAATTTCATTTGCAATATGTTCTATAGTAACAACAGCATTATCTAATTTCATTCGATTCAGAATTATCTTCAAAGTATCTTCATAAGTATAATTGTTTGCTAAGTTGAATATTATAGATAATTGAGAAAACAATGAACGCATATAATTCGGGTCTATTAAATAATCTTCAAAGTGTTTCTTAATATCAGTTATAAGCTTTTTATATTCAGGTTTTATTTTACAGATATTTTCAAATCTACCACTCCTTTTTACAAAATAGCAGTTTAAATATTTCATTTGAGTTTCATAATACTTATCAGTGATCTCGATTACCGAATGTATAAATCTGATATCTATAAAGTCGATTAAACAATATCTAAGTTTATACATTTCTTTTAAAGAGATATTTGATTTGTAGTAGAGTGAATGTAATAACTTCCTGTAATTTATTAAATTGATATAGCTATAATTTGAGTTATCAAAAAATTCATCTGATATTAATTCATTATAACTCCAATAGGATTGAAGATCTGATTGTTCTATATAATCGTAATCTTCATTACAATCTGGGGGTATGTGAATGCTGGAGAAGTAAAGAAAAAAATCGGTATAAGAAATTGTATTTTGAATATTGTATTCCATTTTTATTTAATAGTATTTTGTCTTCAATTAAGAAGTATACCTATTATATACCAAGTAAATTCAAAAGTTTATTTTCAACTGGAAAAAATTATTCTTCCTCCTGGGTAACATTTGCATAAAAACTTGAAACCTATCTGTTGTCAATTTCAATAAATACATCCCAAGGAATGTCACTTTCAAAACAATAATTATTTGAAGATTTTGGGTCTATATAGAATCTGTCAATTCTATAATTCCCAAACTCAAGAGCGAGTTCCTGTAGCACTTCCAGAAAATCAAATAAATGTTTATTCTTGGGACCTTTAACTACAAATAGTACAATATTGTCCTTTATGGATTTCCGTACTGTGATTCGATTTTCTTTTTTCATATTATTACTATATATTATACGGTATAAAATCACCGTCTTTCTCTCTGAAACTAGTGCAATCACCATTGATTTCTATAAATTTACTAAATGGTAAATTCGTGATGAATTCGTAGTCGTTGGATTCATCACCTTCAAATTCTGCAATATAATCTATAATATATTCTTCTCCGAATAAATCCAGGTAACGACTTGTCATACTTAGAGCAAAGAACAAATCCATTGATTCCAATTTTTCAATAGATACGATTAAAATTCCTTCATATTCATAGGTTCTCCATTTTTCCATTATTCTTGTTCATTATTTTTTTCAAGGTATTCTGCAAGAGCTTCCTGATATTGTGTAAGGTCTTCTGAGCAATCAATTACGTAGACTTTGCTACCCATCTCCAAATAACCTTTTACAATGGATTCTTCCTTATTAAATAAGTCCTGTATTGAAACCCCTAAATATTCAGATATTTTATTTAGTACAACAATTGTGTTGTTAGATTCACTAACATAATTATAGAGGTTAGTTCTTCCGATTTCAATCCCATCTGACAGATCCGAAAATGTCATTTGACGTTCGGATAGTAATTCATTTATTCTAAATAGTTCCATATGATAATCTTTTTTATTGTATATATTAAATATGGAATGTCAGAAACTGACACTTTTGAAGAAATAATTCAGTCACAAATTGTGAGTTATTAATGTCACTTTTTGTCCCACAGAATACTAGTGTAAGCTAGAAATATCTAAATAACAGTGATTTACACCATTGAAACAGAAAAATATTTGTATAATTCTCACTGAGATAGTACCTTCGATGCATGAACAAAATAACAAACATTTTCAAGTCTCTAAAACGGGTATACAGTAAAAAAAACGAACAGGTTGATTATGGTATAAAATACAATCATTCCAAGGTGTCAAAATTTATGCACTTAACCAACTTCGATTATTACTACAATTTATTAAGTTCGGTATTACTTACATCAGGAAAAACCATTTTATATTTAGCTTCAGGGACCGAAGAACTTGAACGATATAAAAACCTGGAAGGTTATTCAAATATTATATTAGTCGACTACGAATTTGTAGAAGATATCACTGTTGTCAATTACGGTGATAATAAACGAATCATTCAACTTAACCTTGATGCTTATATTGCTATTCAAGTATTATTGAAAGTTAATCATACAGTTAATACTATTGTTGTATTAAATGAGGGGATAAATATGGGGGGAGGTAATGTTACTCTTGCTGAGACAGCTCTTTCAATGCTATTCCCAATTATGTCACAGGAATCATTATTCATCGGTTCCCGTATTTATTACAAAAAGTCTCAGGTATACAAACCAGCGAAAAAAGGTAATTGGGTAAACTTACCCTTCGAACAAAGGAAAGTTCTAAAACCGGTTGACAAACTTAACTATGATTCGGATGACGAATTGTATATCAATCCTGACTTCTTCACTACTTACAATTTTTGCAAAGGTATTGGGGAAGTAATTTTACTGAAAAAGAAAATTACAACTATCCATACTTTTAGACGTGGTCGTATTAATGTACATGTATTACACTCATCTATGTATAACCACATGGATAAATTTGATCTGGGTTTGACTCTATTTGAAAATGGATTCCAAGAGGAAGTTATTCGGACTGGTATTAATAATGTATTGAACTGGAAAGGAACTTACAATTGTAGCAAAAGAGTTAATCGTGATACAACGATTGACAAACAGTACAACCTTAATAATTTGGACGAACTGAATCAACTATGTGTTGACTATAATATAAAAAGTCTTGGGTTAATTCCGAATGGTTCAGATTACTTACAACTCGTGGATAATTTGAATGCAATGCAAAATAGTATCGAAAACATATACTTTTTTCATTTGAATCATGGAGACTTTAAATCCTTATATGCTATTGAATAGTATACCATATATATAGTGCACCATTTTTATTGAATAAACCTATCGATACAATACAACATATGAACGATTTCAAACTAAGCGATTTCAAAACTCCTGAAAATATTCACCGACGAGTTTGGACTAAGAGTAAAAATTATTCTCGGTCAATTTTGTACCCTATTTCAGAGACGGGTAGTTATGTGCTCCAGAGTGGACATGTTACTCTTGAGGAAGGAGAAATTCCAATCTATGAAAGTTATTCAGACAAATGCTATCTGTTAGTGACTACTTTATTTGTCCATTCAATTATTTTTTTACTAAATAAAAATCCAAGGATACAGAAATACGACAGATATAAAATAAGGGTTGAAGATATATTGTACAATAGGTCCATTTATGAAATAATAGAAGAACGTCATAATAGGTTCCACTACCAGGAGTGCGTACTAAAGCATATTGATACTGTAAATGCTGATAGAATACCTGTTTATGTTTTAACCGGGGTAGATGAGAATATTTTTTTCGAGGTATTGACACAGTTAGTCTGGTTATGTAATAAGCAGAGGAACAAGGATATTAATCAACAAATATAAATGCAGGAACAAACAGTTAATCACAAACAGACAGTAAGGAATCTGGAAATCATTTTCGATAATTCAAAAAAATCAAAATTGGATTATTCGGATAAGACCGTTTATAATGCAATTCAAAGTACGTCGAAGCTTCTTGGAATAAGTCATATTCAGAGTTGTTTGTTTGCAATTATATTTATGTTCAATATTGATGACAACGAAATTAGTAGTGAGAGATTGATTAATTTTTTAGATTTAAAAATCACTGATTACTTTGATATCAAGGGTGACATCGAGATGTTGGTTTCAAAGAATCTAATTAAATACAAACGTGAGAACGGTGGAAAGAACTTGTATAATAGTTCCTTTAATGTAAACCAAAAAGTTATAGATGCGATATTTAATAATGGTTCTATCGATGACGCACTTGCTCAACCCGAACTGGATTTTATTCAGTTTTGCTCACATGTTAAAAGAAGAGTTCAAAATAACTCATATAAAAATAAATCAGTTTTTGAATTATGCGAACAAATCACAGAACTCGAAAATAAGAATATCAATCTCTCTTCTATTCAATACCTCATAGAAAACAAAATAGAGATTGAAGAAAGGATAGTATTATATTCCTTGATAGATAGCTTAACAGACAATGAACATCAAATCAATCTGATGTCATTACTTAAAGAGATTTTTGGAGCTGTAGATTCTATTTCAATTGCAGGTTCAATCATAGCAGGTAACCAAGATATAGAACAAAAGAAACTTGTTGAAATAGAGTCAAAAGGTTTCGTTGAAGATGCTACTATATCATTGACCAATAAAGCAAAAGACTTGCTGTTGGGTAATTCTGCAAATTTATATAAGGTAAAAGTTGATACAAAACACCAACTAATCAGGTGTGAGAGCATTCAAGAGAAGCAACTTTTCTTCAACGAAAAATTAAAGAACGAACTTGATTTTTTCAAAGCAAGTATTCAAAATGATAATCTTGTTAAGCTCAAGACTAAATTGTCGGAGTCCAAAATCAAGAAATCAATTGTAACGATATTTGAAGGAATTCCTGGATCAGGAAAAACTGAGTCGTGCTATCAAATAGCTAAAGAGTTGAGATATGATTTATTTGTGTTAGATTTTACTCAGATGAAAAGTACATATTACTCAGAATCACAAACGCTTGTAAAAAAATCATTTACTGAATTCCGTGAAATATGCAGGGTGAATGAACGTCCTGTTATAATGGTAATCAATGAATGTGACGGTTTATTACACCAAAGAATTAGTACTGGTGACGGTCAATCAAGTGACCACACTGAGAATGAGATTCAGACCATATTATTGGAGGAGTTTGAGAAGTCAGACGACATTATTATATTAACTACCAATTTGATAAACAGTATCGATGTCGCGTTTTATAGGAGATTTCTTTTTAAAATCAGATTCGACAACCCAGATAAAGAAGTTCTCAAACAGATATATAAAAGTAAATTATCTTGGTTAGAGGAAGAAGAACTTGAAAGATTATCAGCAGTTGAATTGTCAGGTGGGGAAGTGGATAACGTTGTAACTAAAGTTCTGATCAATGAAGTCATAAATTCAAAGAAATCTACGATATATGACATATTAGAATTTTGCAAACAGGAAAAGGTTGATAAGAAGAAAACTACCAAATTGGGATTTAATTGATTTTAAACTAAACACTATAAAATATGAATAACGATACACTGGAGATTACTCAGGAAGATAAGGAAATGAGTGATATTATTCTTAAAATATTGAAATTTCAAAATTTTGTTTTATTAATGAGTTGGGGATTTACTTCTGCAGTGGTAATTAAACAGGGACTCCGATTTGAAACAAACGGGTTTATCCATAAGGGAATTGTAGAAATCTACTACGACCAAGGGGAGGACTTGTTTGATATCAGATTATTGAATAAGGATAATCAAATAATTAAATTGATTAGTCATGTTTATGTTGACGAATTAGTTGAAATACTTGATCTAAATATCGAAAAGGTGGATAACTATAATGAAAGAGTAAATCAGGAATACAATTTATCAAATGAAGAATAAAACAATTAATATGAATGCGATTGAATTTTTAAAGAATTACCCTGTGCTTATAGAAGAGATTGAGAAGGTAATTAAACCCGAACTATTACCCTTTATCCAAGAATTAAAGGATACTGATCCTCACACACTATTAACTCCTGATGCATGGTTTGTAAGTCAAAATCAAGCGAGAGGATTTGTTTTAAAATTGTTTCTTGATAAATGTAACCGGGGTTAATAGAATAAGAACTGGAGAAATAACAACTCCAGTTTTATTTTGCGAGTAGAGTCACAAAAATAGATTACAACCTTGCTTGTGATTTTTTCTGAAAGGAAATTTGTGTGATATATAAACTAACCGACACAAATAATCACAATATTAGAAACAACAGTAACCCAACCTATAATTATGAATAAAATGAAGATACTTTACACCCGTGTTTCAACTTCAGATCAGAAAACCGATCGTCAGCGAATAAATGAGAAAGATTTCAATCTTGTCATCGAAGACCATTGTTCAGGTGCAATTCAATTTTTCGAAAGACAAGGAGGTAAAGAAATTTTGGGTTATATCGAAAAAGGAATTTTAGCACAATTGTCGGTTTGGACAATTGATAGATTGGGAAGAAACCTTCGTGACATTATTAACACGATTCATTTTTTTTCGGAAAGGAAAATACCTATTATTTTCTTGAATCAAGGATTGAGGACCATTGATGAGAATGGTAAAAATAATCCTATTGCTAATCTGATGATATCAATCTTAGCAACTGTAAGCGAAATGGAGCGTAGTCAGATCCGAGAACGTCAATTGGAAGGGGTGAGACTTGCTAAAGCACGGGGTGTTTACAAAGGAAGACTTCAAGGTACAACAGAAGACGTATATGCATTTTTATCAAAACCGAAAAACCGAAAAGCTCTGGAGTATTTGAAAAAGGGGTATAAAATGAACGAAGCTGCTATACTTGCAGGTGTTCATATTAATACGATGACTAAAATAAAGAAAAACGCTTTTACAGATAATAAATAAAAGTTTTCATTACTTAATAAAATTGTGCAAAAATGATAATTTTAGAGCAATGACACCAGAGTTGACACTACTATAATTATAGCCATTGGAGACAGCAATCTTATAAACAAAGTACAAGCTAAAATTAGGGAAGATAATAGGTCGGATGGGTTGAGAACCTAATCCAGTTTATCCCTTTTTATCAATACGTTGTACTACTTATAAACTATTTGTTACGATTTAGTCCAAAATTGGAGTCTTATTTATTGAATGCCTTTGACTTCGTTTTGTTCTGTAATTATTCTGGTTTAAATTATAATAAAAATCCGAACCTACAATTATCTTGCTTTCAGAATAGGTTTCTGGAAGCTTTAATATTGAATTATAAGTATCTAAATATAAGTAACTTAATGGCTAAATCAACCGACTTCTATTTTTTGTCGGTTGATATTGATTGTTCATATATAATGTATTATTATTATTTTTAGCAAAAGAAAAAATGTCTAACTTTAAGATTATCAAACATTCTTCCGTACCTTAAAAACTAATTGAGTGTATAGTGAACTTGAATCTTATTTTATATTTACCCAGTCCATCACATTAGATGGTGCCCGCTTATAAAATAACTCATTAGCCATAAATTCCATAAAGGGTTTTGTATGTTTGTAGTAGGTATAGTAACCTTCACATAAATAATTCAATCCCGGTTCATCGGTTGATGTTTTGATGATCCTGTTTTTTGGACATTCGCCATTGCAAACTTTTAAAAATTCACATTGACGGCATTGGGTTGGAAGTAAATCACACTTATCTGCCCCAAAACGACGTTGTTTTTCAGAGAAAACCATTTCGTATATTGTGTGAGTCTTAATGTTCCCAATTTTATATTCAGGAAAAACATAGTGATCACAAGCATACACATCACCATTGAACTCCATCACAGTTGCATGTCCACAGGTTTCACCAAAAATACAGACACTCGGCATTACATCAACTGTACCTGCTAATGTGGCATCAAATAATTGAACGAAATATTTTCCAACATCTTTTTTTACCCATTCATCAAATATCGATATATAAAATTGGCCGAATTTCTTAGCATCAACTGTCCATGGTGCCAAAATAGCATCATTTCTTCCTTCTGGTGGAAGCAAATTTAAACCATCGGGGCGTGTTTTGGAAATTTGTTCAACGATGGGAGAAAATTGCATATACTGACTACCTATCTCTTTGAAAAAGCTGTAAATTTCCAACGGATAATCTACATTGTAGTCATTAATAACCGAGAGTGTATTGAAATCAACCTGATGTTTCTGTAATAATTCAACTCCTCGCATTACTTGTCGAAAAGTTGCATTTCCACCTTTATTCTTCCGATATATATCGTGGCAGTGTTCAGGTCCATCTATAGAAATCCCTATCAGAAAATTATTGTCTTTAAAAAACTTACACCACTCATCATTAAGTAAAGTCCCATTGGTTTGCAATACGTTATCTATTTTTCTACCACGTCCGTATTTCTTTTGAAGTACAACTGCTTTACGGTAAAAAGAAATGTTCCTCAACAAGGTTTCACCACCATGCCAGATAAATAACACTTCCGGTACTGGTTGAGCCTGAATATAACTTTCTATATATTTTTCGAGCGTTTCGTCGCTCATCTGAAGATTTTTCCGGTTTTCATATAGTTTTTCCTTCTCCAAATAATAGCAATAGGAACAGTTCAAATTACAACTTGAACCAATTGGTTTTGCCATTACGTAAGTTGGCATCGAAAGGGGATTATATAGTGCTGTTTTTTTCATTTAATAAAATTATGCATTTTTAAATAGTACCAAAATCCAAGGAAAGAGGACTTGAAAATCAAATTTGAAATGAATTCATTTGTAATTGGATGTAAAAATAGAAAAATAATAAACAAATCTATAAAAACAAAGAGAAAGAATGCCTGATCTTTTTAATTATCAAACATTCTTTCAATCCTTAAAAAGCTAATATTGTTTATACCACTGTTGTGTTAAACGGATCATTATTAAAATATTCAGGTACATTATTTGATATTTCCTCTGGCCCAAGTGGTGGTGTGGATTCCAATGCCAACGATATTCCATTATCAAGTTTTATCTGCTCAATCGAAGGAGCTATATATTCACGTTTTTCTATATTTTGTGTCTTCATTGTTCGTTTTTTATGAAGTTAAGTACTAGAAAGAATTAAATGTCATATTCCAAAGTCAGACCTCTCCCTAAATCTCTCCTCACAAGGAAGCGACTTTGGCGAGTGCGAGATTGAAGATTATATGACAATAAATTTTATAGGTTACTTAGAATATATGAATGTTCGTTTAATTGATGACTACTTTACGAGTAGTAGTTTTACCATCTGCAGTTACATTCACCAGATAAACTCCCAAAGAACAAGGCTTGTTTAACACATTTACAATGTTAGTCAACAACCCATTTTCTAAATTCTGACCAACAGCATTATAAACAGAAACGCTTGCTTTTCCACTAATTTCAGTCGGAATATTTACAGTAATTTGATTGTTGGCATTTTTGAAAACAAATATTTGATTGCTGTTATCAATAGTGCTATTTAAAGCGGTTGTAATTGAACTTGTCCTAAAAATAATAGTGAAACGGCTTACTGTACTAACAGCATCAGAACTAAAAACATAAGCAGTTCCATCAGTGAGATCTTGATCTGTATTTGTTTGATTATCCTTCAGAATAATATGTGTATCGGTATCAAAATTGCTAATTTCAGTAGCTTTTATTGAGAAATTATTGATTATTCCCGGAGTGAAACCAAGCAACAATTCCTGGTTTTGAATAATATTTTTCAAGCCGTTTATTACCAATTGTTCTGTTCCTGCAATTGTGTAAATTTCAGGAATAGCACTGTTTGCATTTGATCTTTTAGGTGAATCATATACATCATATCCATTTGAAGCATTCGGATTAAAATATATAACTGCTTCATCATTGTTTGTGCCGTTAGAAACCTGTAAACGCAAGAGTTGTTGATTGATCTGATTTTTTGTTTTCATTGCAGTTGTTGCCACTGTTGTTTCACCAACTGTTGGATTGGCATGATAACGCATGGCATTATTGAATGTCAAAGTTTGAGCATCAACATTTGTCCTTAGCCAAAATGCCTGCATAGGTGGAATATAACCTGTTACTTTTCCTGTCCCGGCATTATTAGTTCCAATCCCTGAAGTAGTATTTACAGTTTCGAAATAATAAGTTGGTGTTAAACCTGCTGATTGAGTTCGAAACCAGATTGTTGGTACCAGATTAGAGTTGGCATTAATAGCATCCATGGGATTGAGAAACGAAGGATATGGATTGGCCACCAAATTATATCCTGCATTGGTTGAACCCTGCCGGGTTAGCGTTACATTTACATTTCCAGTATTCAATATTCCCGAAAATTCAATGTTATTAGTTCCTATTCCAGTATTGGAAACAGCTACATACCCTTTTCCTGGTATCAGTGATCCGGTATAGTTATTTATCCAAGTACTATTAGGTTCATCGTACCAAGAAACCGAACTGGCAGTTCCGGAAGCCGTTAAGCTACTTGCATCTCCTCCTCTTACTGGACTGGAAATATACCAGTTTCTTCCTTGTGGAAGGTATTGTTGAACTATAGCTGATATTGATTGTGGGCTAGAAGTGTTTTCGTCTACAAAAGTGGCTGTTCCTGTTGCATCACTTTGGAGCGTAATGCCATTATTGACTGTAAATGTATTGCCTGAAGTTAATGTGAGTTTTGCTCCGGGAGCGATAGTAATACTATTCACTGATGTCGGTGCATTTACTGTTAATAATCCACCATTGCTAATTGAAATATCACTAACGGGAGTTAAGGTTAAATCAGCAATATTTGTGGGTAAAGATGATACAGTAATAATATAAGCCGATGCGGATGGGCTTACTAAACTTGAAGCCGAACTTGCCGCACTATTTCCAACGCTATTACGGGCTTTTACAGTAAATGTATAAGCTGTCCCATTCACTAAGCCAGAAATAACTAACGGACTAGAAGCTCCTGTTTGAGTAAATCCACCAGGACTTGAAGTGACCGTGAAATCTATAATGGCAGAACCTCCATTGTACACTGGAGCAGTAAATGCTATTGAAACTTGAGCGTTTCCTGCAGTAGCTATAACAGCAGTCGGAATCCCTGGATTTACTGCATTCCATGAAGTCAAAGAAATGCTATTAAATATAGGATTTGAGTTTACATAGGCATTTAATTTTGAATTGGCTTCATCTGCTGGATCTGCTCCTAAATTAGCACCATTTGCATCCGTTGCAATATTATTGATTGTTATTGTAACAGGTGTTCCTGTTGCAACTGTACCATCAGACGAGCCTGTGTATGCAATAACAGGCATATCGTTTTTTGCATAATTGGCGTCGAATACAGAATATTGGGATTTTGTTGAAATTCGGTTAACTGTTGGAATTGTTGCTGAACCAGTGAATGATTTAACACTTGGATTTAGAGCAATACAGTTTTTAACCTGCATAGCTCCGCTGTTTTGTGCCAGATTTCCGGCAATGCCACCGGCATAGCATCCAAGAGTAGAAGTTGTAGAATTATTGTATCCTTCCACAGTATTCTCCGCAAGGCAATTGTAAACTTGACATACTGTTGAACTTCCACTTCCTCTTTGTCCCATAATACCTCCCACTAAGGGCGCACTGTAATTTGACAGGGCATATACAGATCCATTTACATTGCAATTCATTATATATATAATTGAACCGTTTGCATTATCTCCCAAAATTCCGCCACACGTAGTTGTACCATAATAACTAGCAGCGGTTGTCGTTGTGGAAATTACTCTTACATCTAAGTCAGTAACACAATTGATAATTGTTACAACAGCTGAGGCACTGGAGATCATCCCAACTATACCTCCCACCCGCAACCCATTAGCCTTGGTTGCAGCACCTGAATTTGTCATATAAATGATTCCGGTAATCTTACAGTCTTGTATAGTGCTGGCTAAATCTGCAATTGCAACAAGACCGCCTGCAGAAGTATAACCCGGATTAGTGGTTATACCTGCGTAAAAAGCCACATTTATTTCCAGATTTTTTATGGTTGCTCCGTTAATACCCGCAAATAACCCAGCAGAGTTACTGCTTAATGGAGTAGCTGAGGTTCCTATTTTGAGGTTGGATATTTTATGTCCTTTCCCATCAAAAACCCCCCGAAAAGGATATGTTCCCTGTCCGATTATTAAATTGTTGTTTGTTAATGTTGACATGTCAATATCGTTTGCTAGCTCACAATATGGCCAATTTGTCGTTGAAGATCCACTTACGGCAGTTCTAAAAGCAGTCCAGTCAGCAGTGTTGCTAATTTTGTAGGGATTTGCTTGTGATCCATCGCCTCCACCCATAGTTTGTGCTAATAATAAACTTGTGTTTATCACAAATGACATAAATAGAAGTAAAAATTTTGTTTTCATAATATTAAAATGGTTACTATATTTTT
>Ga0302207_1000261_pt1 | contig 21760 bp, 12 predicted proteins | sample II_Fen_E2_2_FD_198792 | JGI IMG/M metagenome (GOLD analysis project Ga0302207, IMG submission 198792) | Peat permafrost microbial communities from Stordalen Mire near Abisko, Sweden - II_Fen_E2_2 | ecosystem: Environmental > Terrestrial > Soil > Wetlands > Permafrost | place: Sweden: Abisko...
AGCGATGGTAAAAAATTACAAGAATATAAAGCTGCATCCTGAAGTCCAGATCATCATGAACATGGACGGTTGGGGAGAACCGATCCTTAAACACAGTACCTACATCCGATACATTTACCGGGAACCGGTACAATTTACAGGTTACAAATTGTTTTACAAAAACGACATTAAAAAAGCACCTCATCGGATGCTGACACCTCCCGAACTGATGAAGTTGAAACCTCAACCCATTTATATCCAGTACCAATAAAAGACAGAGGTTGAATTAAAAGATCTGAGCAAAATAAAAAAATCCGGTGAGATATATTTCTTTCACCGGATTTTTTTGTTTATTCTACTTTATAAAATTAAAAAAAATATTATAAACCGAACCACAATTGACACAATAGAATTAATGTTTTTGTCCATGTTGTAGAATGGTAAGTCTTAAAATACGATACCTATTTACTTATTTTGTTTTTGTGTCCCGGGGTTCGGTTTTTAATAGGATTAAATAGAATTATCTATAAATTAGAATGTCCTAAATTTTCATTTTTGTGTTTCTGCCACGCACTCCTGAAGTAGTAATCGAGCGCAATAAGAATGAAGGTCAGAAAGGCGATATAAAAGCCAAACCCATATCTGGATACCGATTCAACCAGTGAGGCAAGCGAAGGCAGATGAAAGGTCAACTTATCAGACAGATAATCTCTCAAAAGATATACTGCCATTGATATCATACCCAATGAAACGGTCGATATCAGGCATAAAGTTCCAATGTACATGCGCCTTTTCTTTTTGGCTGCAACGAGATAGATACGGTTCATCATACCGGAACTGAAATCGTCGGATAGGGTAGGACCCTCCATCGATTTTAAGGCTTTTATAATTGCTTTATCCTGATTCATAATCTTCTATTTAGTCATTAAAACATAGATTTTCTTTCGTATCCTGAAAAGTTTAATTTTTATATTATCTGATGTTTGTTGCAGCATTTCGGCTATTTCGGCAACCGGCTTCCCATCAGTATAATATAAAGTGATCAATGTTTTTTCTTCTACATTCAATTTGGTGATGGCTTCTTCGAGTTGTTGTAATCTGTGTTCATTGTCATCTTCATCAAATACCGTATCCATCAATTCTTCAGAGGCATTCTCCAGCATTGTGTCATCAATGAGGGGAAAGATGATTTTCTTCTTTCTTGTGGCCGAAATAGCTGTATTATAGGCTATACGAAACAACCAGGTGGAAAAACTACAGTCCCCTTTAAAAGTATCCAGTTTGCGGAAAGCTTTCAAAAATGTATCCTGAGTGAGCTCTTCAGCTTCTTCTTTCGACGGAATAATTCTTACTATTAAAGAGTGAATGGTTCGACTGTACCGTTCCAGAAATAAGGAATAAAGGTTCGTTTCACCATTCAGTATGCGCTTAATGTAGATTATTTCGTCAGGATTCTCCATATTGATTGTATAGACGCAAAAGAACTGTTTTGGTTACAGAATTATTTAGCGTTCCGTGTTCCGTGTTCCGTGTTCCGTGTTCCGTGTTCTGCGTTCCGCGTTCCGCGTTCGGTGTTCCACGTACTTTTGTCCTTGTTCTTTGATCTTTTGTCTTTTGTCTCTTGTCTTTGATCTTTTGTCTTGGCTCTTGGTTCTTGTTTCCAGAGTATCTGCAATCAATTTTGTAACCAATTTCAGCATGATGCGTCAAACAGTGCAAAGAACGAAATTATTTATTTAAAAACAAAAAATTATGATGGACTTTATTAGCATTCCACTGGTTGTAGGAATAATAACCCTTGGTATTTTCAGATTGTTCGATTTATTCGTCCGTAAAAAAGAACGGTTGGCCATTATTGAGAAAATAGGTGAAAAATTTGAGCCTTCGATGATCGAAAACAAGTTTTCGTTTCCAATAGCCAATTCAGGGAACGGTGCATTCGGAACACTTAAGATTGCCTGTTTGTTATTGGGTATCGGAGCAGGTTTACTGATTGGATATTTTATTTGTCTGAACTCAATAGCCGGCTACAGCAATATGGAATTAAGAAACAGTGCTAACGAAATATCAGGTGTCGTGTACGGTGCTTCGGTATTGTTGTTTGGTGGGTTGGGTTTGCTGGTGGCCTTTGTTATTGAAATGAATTATTCAAAAAATAAAAAAGGAGAATAATCCTTTTCCAGATGAACAGAGCAACCCGGAAGTTTCATTACTCTTGGGTTGCTTTATTTTATAAATATAACGTTTAATTTCACACTATGACGATTATATGTAATTAATCATTAACTTTGTTGAACTATTTTACCAAATAGTATAAATCAACCTAATAATTCATACTTAAAATTAATCAAAATGAGAAACACAAATTTTTCAATGAAATCAATTCTATTATTTTCCATCCTGGTTTTATTATTTTCATCCTGTAGTAAAGAAGATGCTGTAGTTACTAGTCCGGATTATGTCGGTACCTGGAGTGCTACTATGACTCAGGACGGAATACAGGTCAAAGACAAAATGACCTTCACAAAAGATGGATTTACTGATTTAGCTCAGATTTATTCTTCAGCCACAAATACGTGGATTGATTTTATGAAAACAATCGGTACCATTTCAGTGACCGGATCAACTATGACAACTACATATACCGGCATTGGCGTTGCTACCGACCTCACAGGTACAATAACCATCTCTGCTGTCGGAAGCAGTAACTTTCAAAGTCTAATTACTGAAAATGGAATTCCACTGACTTTCAATTCGAAATATAGTGTAACCGGAAATAAAATGACAATCATGACTGATACCAATGGTGACGGTTTATATACGGGTACAAATGAAACAACTATTTATACAAAGCAATAAGTCTGTAATTGAATTCTTATTGTATTAATAAATTTAAACATCAACAGGCTGATTCCCTCGAAGGAATCAGCCTGTCTTTTTTTATTATTATGTCTGTTGCAACTTTAATAGCACTTCGACTTCTGAATTTTATTTCACCTGAATGCTTACACTGCTTTTCACTTCTGCCGATGAAGCAGCATTCCGCAAAATAAATTCTCCGGGTTCAACGGTCCATTGTTGAGTCCTGTCATTATAAAAGGCCAGGTCTTTTGCCTTCACTTCCAGTTCAACCGTTTGTGATTCTCCGGCTTTCAAATATACCTTTTTAAATGCTTTGAGTTCTTTTACCGGACGCATAACCGATGCTTTGGGTTGTGAGGCATATACCTGTACGGCTTCTGCCCCGGCTACTTTACCGGCGTTTTTAAGACTAAAGGATACTTTGATGGTTTCGTCGGCTGTATAGTTCTTTTTATCGGTTGCTATCTTTCCATATTCGAATGTGGTATACGACAATCCATAACCGAATGCAAACTGAGGAGCAATCTTTTTTGTGTCGAACCAGCGGTATCCCACCAGGATATCTTCCTTATAATACTCGTTGATGCTGTCGCCGGGGTAGGAGATAGTACCAAATGAATGGGCGGCATTATCTTCCAGTTTCTTTGGAAAAGAAAACGGTAATTTACCCGATGGATTAACAGTACCGGTCAGAACATTGGCAATGGCATTCCCACCTTCTGAACCCAGATACCACGATTGCAGGATAGCAGGGACATCCTTCACCCAGGGCATGGCAACAGCATTACCGCTTATCAGGATGACCGCCAGATTTTTATTTACTTTCAGGAGTCCTTCAATCAGCTTATCCTGACCGAAAGGCAAACCATACGATTTACGGTCACCGCCTTCAGCATCCTGAAAATGGTTTTTATTCAATCCACCAATAAAGTATACCACATCAGCATTTTTAGCAGCTGTAACGGCAGCTTTATATAATTCGTCAGTATTCAACTCGGATGGAGCTTCGCGGTCGTACATCGACTCCCCTGAAGCGTAACCCTGGCAATATACGACATGTCCTTTCCCGTAGGCTGCTATCAAACCATCGAGAGGAGAAACTTCGTATTTCACTTTAAGGGTTGATGATCCGCCCCCCTTGGTTACACTACGGGTAGCATTTTCACCCACAACGAGTATCTTCTGATATTTTCCGGCAGGAACAGGGAAAAATTGTTTCTCGTTTTTTAATAATACAATTCCTTCTTCAGCAACTTTTAAGGCTGTCTGACTGTGATCAGCACAAACAAACCTTCCGAATGGACGATTTTTCGACATAATGGTCCGGAAGATAAGACGTAAAACACGGGATGCTTTATCATCCAACACTTTGACAGGAACTTCTCCTTTTTTTACTAATTCAAGGAAAGGATTTGCCAGGTAATAGTCATTGTACCCAAACGTTGCGGTTGAACTCAACCCGTTGGTATAACTTCCCATTTCAATATCCAGTCCGTTTAAAGCTGCCTGTTTGGTATCGTGTACTCCACCCCAGTCGGAAACCACTGCACCATCAAATTTCCAGTCGGTCTTCAGAATCCTGTTCAACAATAAATCATTGTGACAGCAATGTTGACCCCTGAACTGATTGTAGGATCCCATAATCGACCATACTTGTCCTTCTTCCACAGCAGCCTTGAAAGCCGGCAGATAAATCTCGTGCAATGCCCGGTCGCTCAGGTTCACATTGATATGCCCACGCCATTCTTCCTGATTATTCAGCGCAAAGTGTTTCACACAGGCAGCCACACCGTTCTGCTGTACGCCCTGGATGTATGGTACCACCATCACTGAGGCTAAATATGGATCTTCACCCATATACTCAAAGTTACGGCCGTTCAAAGGAGTTCGGTATATGTTTACACCTGGTCCCAACAGAATATCTTTTTTACGGTAACGAGCTTCTTCGCCAATGGCCACTCCGTAAGCAAGTGAAAGGTCGGGATTAAAGGTTGCAGCCAGGCAGGTAAGGGACGGATAAGCTGTACATGAATCATTCGTCCACGCGGCAGCTCCCCAGGAATCCCACAATATTTCCTCACGAACACCGTGGGGTCCATCACTCATCCATATTTCGGGAATACCCAGACGGGGTACACCATGTGAACTGAATTTGGATTGTGCATGACACAGTGCCACTTTTTCTTCCGTGGTCATCAATGAAAGGGCACTGGATACCCGTTCTTCTAAAGTCTTTGTATTGTCTAAATAAATTGGTTTCATTCTTTGTGCATTCGTTTGAATCCCTGCTCCTATAATAAAGCAAAGTAAAAATGTTTTAAGTTTTCTCATTGTTGTAAAGTGATTTGTTGATTTGAGTGTAGAGTTATGTATATTTTTCCATTCTGAATAGCAATGGATTCAGATTTTTGTTTTGAGAGGTTATCAAGGCTCCAGTCCTTAGGCATTTTGAGACTATACCGGTAGGGAACAGTCGCTTTGAGGGTTACAGATTTTAATACCCCCTGATCCCACACAGCAGAAACTACGGCACCACCACGGACTTTTAACCCCTCGAAGTGTCCTGACTTCCACGCATCGGGTAAAGCCGGAAGCATTTCGATATACCCTGAATGACTTTGTACCAGCATTTCGGCTACAGCTGCAGCACCTCCAAAGTTACCATCAATCTGGAAAGGGGGATGTGCATCAAAAAGATTGGGATAAGTACCACCGCCCCTGTTGTAGCTTGCTTTTACCCCATCAGGATCAACATATTTCAGCAACTCGCGATACATCTTATAGGCATGGTTGCCATCCCCAAGACGTGCCCAGAGATTAATACGCCAGCCTTTCGACCAGCCTGTCGTTTCATCACCTTTTATCTCCAACGATTTACGGCACGCATTGGCGAGTTCGGGTGTTAATGCAGGTGTTATCTGAGATCCCGGAAACAGTCCGAATAAATGAGATTGATGCCGGTGTTGCGGATCCTGATCTTCCCAGTCGTAGTACCATTCCTGTAAATTTCCTTTCTTCCCTATCTGATACGAATGCATACGTGCCAAAGTGCTTTCGGCCTTTGTACGGAACTCCGCATCTATGTTTAAAAGCTTTGAAGCTTCTATGACCTGAATCAGGCAGGCACGAATCATAGCCAGATCGGCTGTCCCACCATAAAAGGTGGCACCCTGATATCCTGAAGGAGATATATATTTATTTTCGGGAGAAGTAGAAGGTGAAGTAATCAGTTTTCCTTCCTTATCTTCCACCATCCATTCGATGCAAAACTGAGCGGCACCCCGCATAATATCATATGCTTCGTTTTTCAGGAAGTTTCTATCCTGCGTAAACAGGAAATGTTCCCATAAATGGGTGCTTAACCAGGTTCCACCCATATTCCAGCAAGCCCATACAGGATCATCCTTGCCGAAGTTGCCTACAGGGTTGCTCATTGCCCAAATATCCGAATTATGACATTCCGCCCATCCGTTTACCCCATAAAATGTTTTGGCAGTTACTTTCCCGGTTATCGAGAGATTCTTAATAAAGCTGAGCAACGGGAGATGCATTTCCGACAGATTGGTATTTTCGGCCAGCCAGTAATTTTCCTCTGCATTGATATTGGTGGTATAATTGCTGCTCCAGGGTGGTTGTAAGTAGGGATTCCAGATTCCCTGCAGGTTGGCGGGAGCACCGAGAGTCCGCGAACTGCTGATTAACAGGTAACGCCCGTAATTAAAATACAATACTTCCAGATTTTTATCCTCTTCACCAGTTGCATACCTGATCAACCGTTCGTTGGTTGGAATGTTCGGAGCAGTTGACACCCCTAAATTTAAATTCACCCGGTTGTAAAAGAAATGATAATCCTTCAAATGGTTACTCTTTAATGTGTTGTATGATTTTTGATAAGCTTTCATCAGCTGACCGCTAGCTATTCTTTCATTATCTAATCCTTCGGTGGCTGGATTCTTATCAAATCCGTTAAAGCTGGTAGCCACTGAAACATATATAACTGCTTCTGTCCCTTTTGTCAATACCAACGAGCTGTCGGTTGAAGTGACTGTACCATCAGGGCTTTTTATTTTCACTCCTGTTGAGAAACGTGTTCCTCTTGTTTCATCAAATACTTTCTCAAAAGGATCAGTAACATTTAAACCCGGTTTAACTGTAACCTGGGCATATCCTTTTGCTTTTAATGTTTTGTCTTGCAAAGACACTTTATACTTCAAGAGACTGTTAAAGTTCACGGCAAAATTCAATCCCCCCTTTTTACTGCTGGTTAGTTTTATGACCATCAGGTTGTCGGGATGTGAGACAAAATATTCGCGCGTATATTTTACACCTTTAATTTCGTAACTCACTTTTGATACGGCATTTGAGATGTCCAGTTCACGGTAATACTTCTCAGGAGTACCGTTGTTTTTAAAAGTAAGAAAAAGTGTTCCAAGTGGTGCAAATGAATTAGAATTCGTTCCTTCAAGTTTACGGTTCAGTTGATCCGCCAGTTTGTAATCTTCATTTTTCAGGGCTTCCCTGATGGCCGGCAGGTTTTTATACCCTTCAGGGCTCATTGATGCATTAACAGGTTCACCGGTCCAAAGAGTGGCATCATTCAGGTATATTTTGTCGGAATTCACTCCGCCAAATACCGTTGCACCCATTTTCCCATTCCCCAGTACCAGGCTTTCTTCAAAATAGGTGGCAGGCTGATTGTACCACAATACATGGTTGGATTGGGCATGAATGTTACTTCCGGCTAAAACCAGTGAACAGATACCTACCAAAATACTTTTCTTCATTTTCTATAAATTTAAACAGTTACAGGAACTCTCAATATTTTATTACGATCCTGAATTATATGTGTTATTTATTATTTGCTTACTGACAACCGGTACAAACCTGCACCGTGCCTCTTAATCAACGGAGCGAACTCATTGTTGAATTTACCGAGGTTTTTATGGCTCCATAAATCGGTAACAGTAACCTTTCCTTTCAAACCAAGTTCTTTGAAATACACCGGTATTTTAGCAACATCAGCAGCTTTGGTACCATTGGGGTCCTGAGTAAAAATCATAAATTTCACCGATGCTCCATCGGGATGTTGAACACTTTCATCATCAATTGCTGCCAGTGCCGTGAATTGTGTATAACCTTCGGGAAGATCATATTCAATCAACGATATGGCATGTACTCCGATACCATCTGCATATATTTTGCCATCAACGGTTAATGCGTTTCCTGCAACCGATTTATTCAGGATGGCATTCTGCCAGCCGGAGGTAGCACTTTTCCAGTTAAGTGCTGAGAGCTTCATACTTCCGTTGGGTCCTGTCAGGATTGGATCTATCCAGTCGGCATGATCCCAACTGTTCCCGTTTCCACCATCGTTGACATACAGGTAAAGTTTCCTGGCGCCGGTTATATCTACTTTCACATTTGTGCTTTGCTGTTTGTTGGATAATGAAACGATATTACTTTTCCAAATTGCTTTGTTTTCATCAACAGGGTCGTTGTCCTGTGCATTGAACAGGGCCAGGTATTTATCTCCCGATTTTGTATCATCGGCCGTCCAGGCAATCAGATCATTCTTTCTGAAAAGCTGTTTGTTGTTTTTGCTGTATTTGTTGACATTCAGGACATCCCTGTTTGTCAAAAGAGATAAAGTAAACGGATCATTATCGGGTAAATTGCCACCAAACATAAGGGGTGAACGGAATATCGAGAATAAGGTCATCATGGTGTATTGTTCATCCGCAGTAAATTTTGTCATTCGGTTATCTCCATTTTCAGCCCTGATCCCAATGCGACCCATGGGAAGCATATCCGCATCCGGGAAATGACCGTCCCCAATGTAGGGCGACCAGCGGTCGCACACTTCAAAATGATCTTTTAATGGCGTCCAGCTATCCCAGAAGTCATTCACGATGCGCCACATGTTGGCATGGGTTTGAATATGGACAGCATTTGTAACAGGGGTTTCTCCGGGTGAAGTACTGAACACAATTTTTCTTCCGGTACGTAGTATCGCTTTATTTATCATTTCAACTTCCTCCAGATGATACGGTGCCGAGAGATCATCTACCTTGATAAAGTCGAGTCCCCATGATGCATACAGATCAAAAATAGAATTGTAATATTCCTGTGCTCCCGGTTTTTTGTAATCGACCGAATACATATCTCCCAACCATTTACAAAGACGGTCGGTATTATAAATGTCTGATGCATGCACCAAAGTACCCAAAACAGGTGTGTTTTTCTTTACGGCTTCTTTTGGTATTCCGCGCATGATGTGGATTCCGAATTTCAGCCCTTTGCTGTGGATATAAGCGGCCAGCGGTTTGAATCCTTTTCCGTTAACAGCCGATGGAAACCGTACCGGACTAGGCAATAACCGTCCGTATTCGTCCATTTCATAAATGGCATTTGTTTCGTTATAACCGTGTGCTTTATCATTCTCAATATACCAGCGGATATCTACTACAATGTATTCCCAACCGTAAGGTTTCATGTATTTCGCCATATAATCGGCATTGGCTTTCACTTCATTTTCAACAACAGTAGGACCAAAACAATCCCAGCTGTTCCACCCTAAGGGAGGAGTAGGTGCCCAGGCATCCAACTTCTGTGCAGATAAATAATAGCCGCTGACTGTGAAAATGAAAAGTAAAAAAGCAATCTTTGTTGTCAGATGATTCTTTTGAGGTGAAGCGTTTTTCATTCTTTCTAAATCCATGTAGTTAATTGATAATTATATAATTAGATCCGGTCAGGTACATTTCAAATTAAACATGCCTCAAACCGAATTGCAAATATACTTATTCCCTGTTAAAATATTTACCTGCTGAATATTATTTCCTTTTTACACTGTAAGTCCGCGTAATCTGTTTCTTTTCAGGCGACTTAAAAGGCTAATTAAGTCAACCGGCTTTATTTTATTTAATACTTTCATTGTAATGACTCGAATTTAAAATGAAAGATAATATGTAAATCACACATAACCAAATATATAAATTTCACACTGTATCTGTGTTGTTAAATTGTTTCTTAAGAATCATTCATTATGCGGGTGGAACAAAAGATGAAATGAAACAAATAATTAAAGTCTCTACCCAAATCTGTTAGCTATCTGAGTTGAAAAGATTGAAAGATTTGAGCATTGTGAATATGAATAAGAATGTTAGATCGTTTTTAGGAGACGATTGTAATTTACACCCTGGGGTCCTTGTTCTATAATATCCCATTCTTACTATCAGTTACTCTTTCCATACAGTGACACCGGGTGACTTCAGTATATCTTCACCCGTAATGATACCGGCATTTGCCGGTAAATCCAAAGTATATTCTTTTGAAGTATAATTCACTGCTATCCAATATCCATCCCGCCATTGAACATACACACCTTCAGGATAATTCTCGGTAGTTGCACCTGCCTGTTTATATACCTGTTGCAAAACATCACGTTCAAGTTGTCCATCAACGGTACTTACGCCGATATAAGTCACTGTTCCTTTTCCGATTTTATTTTTCACTACGGCTGCTTTTCCTTTATAAAACTGATCGCTATAATGGGCTGTTTCATTCTCAGGTTTGTTGGCAGTGATTATATCCGCCCACATATTCCATGAATAGCTTTTTGATCGGGATTCAATATTTCCTTTCATGGTAGGTAATAACTGATCAAAATCACTTATCGTAGCATCGATAAGCGGGTAGATGGGTCCTGCCCATCCCGAATTGAAGAGATGTCCCCAACGGTTCTTCACTCCGGTACGCATGGTCAGTACCAGGTTACCTCCCTGTTTCACATAATTCATCCATTTCTGAACCAAAGCCGAATCCACCATTTCATAAGCAGGTGCAATGACTACTTTATACGAAGATAGATCGTCATTTTCATATATAATATCGGTTGGTGCTCCGAAAGATTTGGCAGTTTCGAGGTAATTCTGGAAGAAATGCCTGGTGTCCCACTCATTGGTTTGTTTTTGACGTTCCAGGCTCCAGAAATTATCATAGTTCCACAGCAGGGCTGTTTTGCGTGCTTCAAGTTTAGCCGGATATACTGCTTTTGGATTGTATGCTTTTCGAAGTTCTTTCATTTCTCTCATGGTTTGTTCATACTCCTTTCCACCTTGCGAAAGAGTCACTCCATCAAGTTTCATTATCCCACCATGGTATTGCTCGGCACCGTAATTGATCTGGCGATAACGGTACGAACAGGCAAAAGAACATCCCGAAGCAAACGAATGGTACAACCACATACGTAAGGTCCCGGGCATTAATAATGAATTCGGACTACCCCAGTTGACCTGTCCCGGCTGAAGTTCCATCACACCAGTCACTCCTTTAAACGACCGTTGAAAATCGGGAGCAAACGACATGGCGCGGTTATCTCCTATCCTGAAGCCATTCTCCCCCAGGTTGGCAGATCCCCCATTCGGGTAAATTGTGTACGATGGAAAATCCAACTTCTTAGCCTTACGAATTTCCTCTTGAGGACTCCATCCTAAATAATTGGTCGTAATAAACTGTTTTGTTGATATAAGCGGGCGCAATGTTTCGGCCTGAACATCAAGAAAGGCTGCCTGAGTATCAGAAGTGAACCGTTTGAAATCAAGAATGGCATGGGGATTTGCTCCCCACCAACCCACTAAAGTTGTATTGACGGTTTTTATCTGATCAAAGCTACTATAGCCCTGACTCCAGAAAGGGGTTCCCCATGCCGAATTTAAATTGGCAATACTCACATATTTTTTAAGTAACCATTCCCTGAAAGTCTTTTGAGCTGCCGGACTGTAATCGGCTTTGGCTTCCGGTTCGTTGTCGAGTTGCCAACCCCATACCGTTTGATTTTTACCATACCGTTTCCCCAGTTCAGTGATGATGTTTACCGATAAACGCCGGTAATCATTATTTGAAATGGATTCCTGGGCACGGGTACCATGTTCTCCGCGCTGATAGCCGGCATCCATCAGATAAACATCCGGATACTTAATGCCCATCCATACCGGCATAATAGCCGTAGGTGTTCCCAGAATTACTTTAAGTTTGTACTTAGCTGCCAGATTAACCACTTCGTCCAACCATGCAAAATTATATTTTCCTTCTTCCGGCTCCAGATCTATCCAGGCAAATTCGGCAATGTGGATAAATTCAAAACCAAGCTCCGAGATGCGTTTTATATCCCTTTCCCATTCAGTTGGATTCCAATGTTCAGGGTAATAATATATGCCCATAGGCATTAATTCGTTCTTAGGGAAAAAGCGCTGTGCATTATTCTGTGCAAAAATTGTATGCACAGTGAAAATAAGCATAAGAGCAAGTAAATACTTCTTTATCATTGTTGATTATTATCTGTAAATTATGTAATTGCGAGTCTAAAGTATTTTATTTGCTTTTTTAATTATACCGGACATGCTTTGTTCTGGTAATCATTAATTACTTAAGAATTTATACATCAAAATCATTTTCTAATGACTCACTGTTTATTTTATGGGTTTATATTTGAAGTTTTTAAACTTCACACTCCCTTTCCCAATGGAGCAAAGACCGATCCGTACACTTAAAAATCCGCTCAACGAGTTATGATTCATCGATGAGACTTCAACCGAACTCTCAATTTTGTTCCAATTCAAACTATCAGAACTATAAAACATATCTACAGTACTTTCAATATTTTTGAGTTTGAGGAAAACATGTTTTTTAATCACATTTTTCTCAGTTGGGAATTGCCATCCACGAAGATTAGCCAGGATATTTTCGCTATCCGCTAAAATTCCCGAATAATAACTATTGTTATAAAAGAGGACTAATCCCCCAACAGCATTTCCTTCAATATCCATTTCTACTTCTGCTGTATAGGAATGATCTGAAGCAATACATAACAACGGGGAACAATTTCCAACTGAATTTCCTTTTCCTTTAATAACTAATGACTTATCAACGAAATGAAACCGTGTTGTATCGTATTCCTGAAAGAATTTCCATTGCTGGTTTAATCCTTTTCCGCTAAAGTCATCATTTAAAGAAAATACAACTTGTGAAACAACTCCCGTTGGTCGTTTTACAGGCTCATCTGTTTTGACCCCATCGGGTGTTTTATACCATCCGTCCTTCGTCCATTCCACAGGTTGAAGAAGTGTTTGACGACCCATATTATAATGTCCGTTTTCATATCCGTGAAACAATAACCACCAGCTTCCTTTTGTGTCTTCAAACAAAGTACCATGACCTTTCGACCACCATCTCTCAGAACTGCTTAGAGTTTTTACAATCGGATTGTAAGGTGAATTTTCCCACGGACCAAAAGGTGATTTTGAGCGTGCAGAAATGACCATATGACTGGTAGCAGGACCTGCAGTTCCTCCTTCGGCAACTGTCAGATAATAATAATCATTATGTTTTACAAGTTTTGGACCTTCCAGTGCGAAAAGCTCAATAGTCCAACTCCGAGGAATCGGCCAACCATTATAAGTATGTTTAAGTTCTCCTGCAACTGATAAACCGTCATCAGATAGCGGAACATAACTGCCACTGCTAAAATATAAATAACGGTTACCATTTTCATCTGTAATGTGACCAGGGTCAATTCCAACAACTTTTAATTCTATAGGGTCGCTCCAGGGACCATGAATCGAACCGGCATATACAACATAGTTCTTATCATTGGCGGGAAAATAAATATAATATTTGCTTTTATATTTCACTAAATCAGGAGCCCAGACCGAACCGATATATTTATGCAAGGCACTTGTTACAGGTGTCCAATTGATAAGATCTTTTGAATGCCAGATTAGTAAACCTGGATAGTATTCGAAAGAGGAATGAACGATGTAGTAATCCTTGCCATCACGTAATATACTGGGGTCCGGGTAATCGCCTGCAAATATCGGATTCATGAAATAACCATCTCCTTTTTTGTTGGTATTTATCTGATACTGTGCGTTCGCTAAAAAACAAAATTGAATGAGCAATGTAATTATAATAGTTCTTTTCATGTTTAAAATAGTTTGATTTGTCCAAATCAATCGTAATTATTAAATATAAATCAAAATAAGATAAGGGATATAATCAGAAAAATATTTTAAAATAATAATCATTGCGATCTGTGGACAATCACTTAGATTAAAATTAATAATTTGTGCAAAACAGTATAATCTGTGGACAAATTTTTTCTAAATATTAAAAAAAATAATCTGTGTAAATCCGTGTAATCTGTGGACAATCTTTTTCTTATTTTCTTTAATAAAATTTAATCTGTGTAAATCCGTGTAATCTGTGGACAATCTTTTCTTCAATCTCTTTATCTCTTCATCAGATTTAAAAAATACACATCGTTCTCCCGCAGATCAAGCACTTTTGTAAATGTTCCATCTCCCTTAACCTTTACCTCTTCACTTGCAACCGGCGAGCCGTTATTTTGTTTCTTTATCTGAGCTACCTGTTGTTTTGTCAGCTGATGGGGTTTATTCATCCCCAGGTAGGTAGAGTAGGCATCGTTTGCATGATAACCCACTTTGTATATTTCAAGGGTGTAGGTTCCTTTGGGAATTTTTGAAAGGCTCACAATTACTTTCCCTTTTGATTTTGCCGGTAAATCGCGTGAGTAGTACACCTGATTGTTTACCGAATCCCCAAGAGTATTTGTAAAATCCCATAACAGTACCTGAACATTTCCTTTATCGTCTTTGCAAACCCAGGATGTGGAATCGGTATTTGTCAGTTCCTTATTTCCAAGTTTATTCATAAACTGATACGAGTAAAAAGCAGGTTTGTTGATGCCCTGTGTATTTAACAGTCCAAATCCACCATGGAAAGGTGTAAAGCGTGGTCCAGCTTCTTCGAAAATATCGGTAAATACCCAATACGACATGGAGTTGGCTTTTTTGCCTACCTGTTTGATCTTTTGTAGAATATAGGCTGCCTCGTGATAGCTGTCGTGGATCGGATCGGAAGGTGTATACGAAGAACTCCATTCGGTATAATGTAGCTCTAAGTTTGGCATAGAAGAACCGGATATTTGTTTCCGGGAATTCAAAACATCCCCGCTCACTGCCATCGGATCTTTGCTCAATACAGTACCTGAATTTCCGTATTCATCAAGGAAACCTTGATTTACTCCATAAGAATGGGTGCTGATAAAATCAAGGGGAAGATTGTTTTTCGTGCAAAAACTAATCATTTCAGGCACCCAGGCAGCTCCTGCGGTAGCTGGTCCGCCTACCTTATAGTCCGGGTTTACACTTTTAATAGCTTTCACCGAATACTGATAAAGTTTAAAATATTCCGCCTGGGTACCTGTCCAGAAACCGGGTGATAAATTAGGTTCATTCCATACCTCGAAATACCATGTTTTCACCTCATCAGTGCCATAGCGTTCGGTAAAATGTTCAGTGAGGTTACGAATGAAATCTTCCCATTTTTTATAATCTTTGGGTGGTGTAACATTCCCTCTCCACCAGAAGATAGTCTGACTACCGCTTGCCAGCGCTGAAGGCATAAATCCAAGTTCCACAAAAGGCTTGATGCCTATGCTTAACAGAAAATCAAATAATGGATCGATGTACTGGTAATTGTATTCAGGATTTCCATGATTATCTTCCTTGTACACAGCCATGTCATCACTCAGAAGACCGTGCATCCGGATGTATTTAAAACCGCATTCTTTCTTTACATAGGCCAGTTGTTGTTGCCAGTCTGCCCGTAACCCTTCATTGGCCCGTCCGGCTCCAACACACTCGTTAAACATGGTATTGAGGTTGCCTTTTACTTTATTGAAATCAACACTGATAACCCGTTCAGATAAATTGGGTTTATTGATCGGGTTGTTTTGTGCCGTTATGCTGCCTATAAACAGGCTTCCAAGAATGGCAATAAAGTGTTTTGTTTTCATTTGTTCTAATTTTAATTATATTCTTAGTTTTATTTATCAATCTTATAAATTCAATTTCTTAGTTCCCTTTTTTGATCTGTAGTTGTTTCCTCAGAACAATCCGAAAATGGGAATCAATTTGTAATTATATCTATTTCGGCATATCCTGCTACATCATCGCCCGAAGTGTTTTTCAACGCACTAAACTTTATAAAACGGGCTTTTTCGGATGCAAACTTTTTAATTTGCCACACCGGGTTATTTTTTATGTTAGAGAATTCCCCTTCGCTTACTAATTTCCATTCTTTGTTGTCTGAAGAAACATAGAACCGGTAATTGGAGATGATGCCTAAGCTCCATTTATTCTGATCCGGAAGGTATTTGAATCCACAAAGATTATAGTCATTCCCTAAATCGATGACCAGGTCGACAGGCAATTTTTTATCACCACTTTGATGCCATACCGTCGATAAGTTTCCATCTAAAATTGCATATGCTTTTTCATCAGCACTACTGATTACCTTCCAATCTTTCCTGCAAATGTCGAACTTTTCATGACCTACCGGACTTTTTTTCCTTGTAGATGGATCGTAAGCGATAGCCTTTACTTCTGCTTTACCTTGTGTTCGAACAGGACCGGAATATTTATTTGAATTCAGGGTCGGCTCACTACCATCCAATGTGTAGTAAAAGACTGGTCCTATATCATCTGTTGAGATGGTTATTTCACCGGTTTGGTTTCTGGCAAAAGAGGGAAGGTTCAGGAATACCGGTGCGTTATAAATTCCGATATTGGAAATGACAGGACAACTTTTTGAACCGGCAATATTAAATCGAACTTGTGTCGCCTTGACAGCCGGAAAACGAAGGATACGTTTATAACCGATTGTTGTTGCTTTTACCACTTCTTTCCATTTCCCATCGACAAGAGCCTCAACAGTAAAAGCTGTCACGCGTTGTCCCAAACGGATATATTCCTGTACCAGAAATCGGTTAAATATGGTTGGTTTGCCAAAATCCACTGTCAAAGAAGCTTTTGTAACGTTATCATCTGTAGCCCAGAATGTTTCATTATTACCGTCAATTGCCCTGTCTGCTCCAAACACATTCGAGTTTCCCCGGACATTCGAAGCCTTCACTTTTGTTTTTTCGGCTAGGTTAACAGCAAATGATTCTCTCACTGCCTTGCCAAATTCAATTGCTGCTTTTTCGTCGTTCGGATGAATTAAGCCATTGGGCATTATCGGGAAGTTCAGCAACATGGAACCGTTACGTCCGATAGAATTATAGTAAAGGTCCATTAATTGAGGAACCGTTTTTACTTTGCTATCTTCGTTCGGATGATAAAACCATTCGGGTCTGATGGATGTATTTACTTCCGCAGGGACCCACGAATTCCCAGTTTCCAAACCAAAATGCAACATATTCCAGGGTACTTCACCTGTGTTATTCAACAAACTCCAGTTCGTTTCGCCCACATAGCCCTCTTCAGTACCTACCCAACGCAAATCTCCCCGTTCACCCCCATCGTTCCAAATCACGCAATTGGGCTGTAATTTGTGGATTAATGCATACGTATTCTTCCAGTCATAATAGGTGGTGCGGTCGATTTTACGGGTTTCATTCGCTCCCCCATAATATCCATCTCCCCCGTTGGCCCCGTCGAACCACACTTCAAAAATTGGACCGTAGTTGGTGAGGAGTTCGGTAAGTTGATTCCGAAAGTAAGTAATGTATTCAGGTTTTCCATAATCCGGACTGTTCCTGTCCCAGGGTGACAAATAAATCCCTAATTTCAAGCCGTATTCTTTACAGGCATCTGCCATTTCGCGAACTACATCCCCCTTCCCGTTTTTCCAGGGAGCATTTTTTACTGAATACCCGGTATAGTTAGAAGGCCAGATACAAAAACCGCAGTGATGCTTTGCAGTAATTATGATTCCTTTCATACCTGCGTTTTTACAAATACGTGCCCATTGGCGACAGTCCAGTTCTTTGGGATTAAACAGGTTGATATCTTCATTCCCATATCCCCACGACTGATCTGTGTAGGTGTTTAATGAGAAATGAACAAAAGCATATGACTCCATATCCTGCCAACGCATCTGGTTTTCACTCGGAACCGGACCAAATGAGGGAGGTGCAAGTGGCTGAGCATAGTTAAAACAAATGGAACATATGGAAAGAATGATTCCGTACAAAAATTTCTTGATCATATTATTGTTTATTTAATTTCTGATAAAACTAAAAATACTTATTCCACTTTAATGGATATATCGCTTCCTTTAAGGGAGTCGGAAGAAACTGTTAATTTAATTTCTCCAGCTTGCTTATTGGATTGAACTAGAACCAAACAATATCCATTGAAAGCCATTCGCTGTGTTGCTTTATCCGGTTCATGACTGCTTGGATTTCCGTTTCCTGTACCAATTATCTTACCCGGTCCTTCAATTGAAAACTTCACCAGATTACCGGCCGTTGGTACAACCCTCCCTTTGTCATCCTTAATGGCTACCCTGATAACAGCCACATCGCATCCATCAGCTTTAAGCGTATTGCAATCGCTGCTCAAGGCTATTTTCGCAGGTGCTGTGGTAGTTTCCACAACATCTTTAGTTATCAGCTTTCCTGCTTTGTAACCCCGCGCTTCTAGTTTACCAGGTTTATATATAAGTGGCCAAATCAATTTGGTATAGGGGATTGCTTTTTGCTTTCCTATGCTAGTATCATTGAGGAACAATTCAACTTCTTCACAATTGGTATAACAATGCACTTTGATGCTGTCACCTTCTTTCCCCGGCCAATTCCAATGTGGAAAAATATGCACCACCGGTTCGTTTGTCCATGCTGCTTTGTAAGCATAATACCCATCTTTTGGGAAGCCACAGATATCCATAAACCCGAAATGCGATGTAACGCACGGCCATTGATATGGAGTAGGCTCACCACGATAGTCAAAGCCAGTCCATACAAACAAACCACCAAGGTAGGGATACCTGACAATATCCGCCCAGTCTTCGCCGGGTAATGGGCCCCATTCGGGTTGCCATAATGCAAGGTTTGAAACATAGCCTTTTCCCCAATCGTTCTGGTATTCTCCACGAGTTGAAATGAAACTGGTGGTTTCAGTACAAAACTCGATTCGCTGAGGATATTTTTCATGGTCTTTTACATATGCCAGTTCTTTGTCGCCGTAATTATAACCCACTACATCCAACACATCGCTATACCCACCTTCGTTTCTTCCATGATTCATGGCGGCAGTCACAGGGCGGGTAGGATCAATCTTATGAGTAGTTTGAACCATAGTCTCAAGTATCCTTGTTCCGGTTACCGTACCTTGAATCCTTTCTTCATTTTCCATGCTCCACATAAATATCGACGGATGGTTCCGATCCCGGTACAACATGGTAGTTAAATCATTTATCCCGTCTTCGCTACTCGACAACATACGGTTTTCATCCAGTACAAGCAACCCTATACGGTCACACATATCAAGCAGTTCGGGAGTGGGAGGATGGTGCGAACAACGATATCCATTACTTCCCATGGCTTTAAGCAGCTTTAATTTGTATTCGTTTATTTTATCGGGAAGAGCTACCCCTATTCCTGCAAAATCCTGATGGTTGCAAGTGCCTTTCACCGGATATAGTTTTCCATTTAGAAAGAATCCGTTGCGGTTGAACTCAATTGTTCTTACACCAAAAGTAGTTTCGTAAGTGTCGATGATATTCCCTTTTTCAGAAACTTCGGTCAGGACTTTGTAAAGAGTTGGTGTTTCGGGCGACCACAGCATTGGCCTTTGAATAGATGCTTTTTGAGCAACCTCAATTGTACTAAATGGTTCAATAACCTGAGATGAAGTTTTTGTGTCAAGTACGACTCCTTTATTATCGACAAACTTTGAAATAAGTGTAATATTTTTGACTGTTTTATATTCGTTTTTCAGTGTTGTTGTTAGACTTACTGAAGCTTTATCAGCAGAAACAGAAGGTATGGTGACATACGTACCAAACCGGTCAACATGGAGTCTGTCGGTCTTTCTAAGCCAAACATGCCGGTAAATTCCGCAGCCTTCATACCACCAACCTTCATACTCGGTAGCGTCAACCTTTACAAGAATAACATTTTTACCTTCATTGCCATAACGCAAAATATCAGTCAAATCATAGTTTGAAGGTGTGTAGCCACTTTGATGATTTCCAAGGAGCTGACCATTGACCCAAACGGTACTATTTCTGAAAATCCCATCAAACTCAATGGATATTTTTTTCCCTTTGTCTGTTTGCGGTATTTCAAATTCTTTTCTGTAAAAGCCTATACCACCGGGCAAATATCCGCTGACTGCTGGTGAGCTCCCAATAGAATTATCATTTATAAAAGTACCTTCTACGCACCAATCGTGGGGAAGATTTACTTCCTTCCAGTCATCGGATTTGAATGTAGCTGCTTTATCGACATCGGTATATGCAATGATGGCTTCTTTATTTGTTTCAACTTTCACATTTACATCTGTTAAGCCGCCATAACCGCACGCTTTCACCGCACGCTTAATTGCAATGTCGCCTTTATGAAATAACCAGGAAGAATCAAAATTATCTTTTGTTCTTCTTGATGGAGATATTTGTTGCAAACCTTCGGCTTGCGTATCGACAAGGTTCAACAACAGAATAAATGATAAACTACAAATTGGAAGCAATCTTTTAAACCATCTATTCATAATTTTACATTCAAAGTTCGTTATGTTTGGCATATACTAATAAATATCATTTGAGATATTTTTTTAAGTTTTCCGTTAACAATGAGTCAATTTATTATCCAATTTTTCTCTTATTTTAATTACTACCGCATTATCATTCTGAATAATCGTTGGATTTACTTTTACGCATGAATCCGTATATTGTTACCTCAAAAAATATGCTTGACTTCCAGATACTTCGTTATTATTATTTCACCTTAAACTTACTAGCACGCCTTACCTGTTGAATCATCCAAATTGATACACCTCAAAATTTATAGTAAAAAGCTTTCCACTTTTGATTGAATAAAATATGATTGTATGTACATTTAATTAAAATTAAAACCTATTGTAAAAAAATGCCTTTTTATCATTCAAATCAATCTTATTAAACAGTCAAGATACCCATTATATATTTTTCTTAACTGGGGCATTTATTGTTTTACTTTATTTCAATAAATTCCGGTTCATAAGGAGCAATTTTAAAATTACCTTCATAATTTTTGTCAAAGAGGATACTTCTTGCTTTTGCTTTCAATGGAATTACCTTCGGCTCTTCGCTTACATTCAGATATAAGAAGTGGTTTTTATCAATCTGCCGTGCCATTACGCCCATCGGAACTTCCGGTCCTTTTTTGATTTTCAACCGGTCAATAAGTTCATCAAGCAATGGATTAAGTATATTTCCATCAGCCGGCAGGCCAACATAAATGGCCCTTCCTTTACCATAATTGTTTGAAGTCATGATTGGATAATCTTTATCTAAACTGGTTATGCTTCCAATTACCTCAGCTCCTTTCGGTTCAATGACGTCGAACCTTGTTGACTCGGTATCAATGCCTTTCCCTTTATAGGTAAACTCAAGTTTTTTACCTTTGTATGCTTTACGGGATAATTCGTTGTAGTTCTCTGTTTCTTCAAAACCTGCCACCCGTATACCAAACACATCATTCAAACGACCCGGGTGAGTTGAAGCAAATACTTTTCCGGTTTCATCTACTACTGCCGAGTTGCTTGTCATGATAACCGTTCCGCCATTTTTTACAAAGTCGCGAATTTTAGTGGCGGTTGTTTCATCCATGACAGTTACACCCGGAACAATTAATAGTTTGAAATTCATAGTGCTTTTACCAATCTCTACCACCCGCGCATTCATATTCCGGTAGTAAAACAAATTAAAGCAAGCCTGTAGTTGATTCTCCTGTTGTTCAGGGAAAGAACTGCTTGCTATCTGGCTCGGAAAAGAAAAGGCTAACCCTACTTCCGACTCAACTTTATATGGAAAATACTTTCCTATTTTTTTAAACTCGGTTGCTATTTTCTTG
>Ga0302207_1000271_pt1 | contig 21121 bp, 24 predicted proteins | sample II_Fen_E2_2_FD_198792 | JGI IMG/M metagenome (GOLD analysis project Ga0302207, IMG submission 198792) | Peat permafrost microbial communities from Stordalen Mire near Abisko, Sweden - II_Fen_E2_2 | ecosystem: Environmental > Terrestrial > Soil > Wetlands > Permafrost | place: Sweden: Abisko...
TTCTACGCATAGTCATATAAAAAATGAATTAAAAATAAAACAACATATCTAAGTATTAGTTTAGTCTCTAAACTAAATTATGTCAAACAAAAAAGTCAGTTTTTTGCTGACTTTTTTAATAACTATTTTTGTTTATAGAAGAAATATAAACGATATAAACTAAGAAAAGCAACCACACCACCAGTAATCAAATAAATTAACTTAATTACCAAGAGTTTAGTATCAGTTCCAATAAAATAGCCATGAATAAACAGAATAACAAATAAAGGAAATGGTAAATAATGTAATAATCTCCAAGCTTTAGGAAAACGACTAATTGTAAAAATTGAAGAGATTATTACCGCAATAAGTAAATAGAAACCAATAATACCTAAAGATAAGAAAATTGGTTTATATGATGAGAAGAACGGTACAAAAACATCTAAAATAGTAAACTTTAAGAAAGTATCAACTAATAAAGATACTAGATGAAAAATAACTGAAAAAGTTAAGGCAATACCTAAGTAACGATGATTAAGCCAAGCAAAAGTAGGACTAACAAATTTAAAAGTCCAAGATGTTTTAATACCAATACCAGATACAACTAATAAAAATAATAAAACATAAGCGACTAGACCAGAGGCTCTAGTTATATACCAAGGCCAAAGGTTAGAACTTGTATTAGCAGTAGTTGTTGCTACTGATGTAGCTATCTTGTCAGAAACTAAAGGATTTGTTCCAGCTAAAACTTCAGCGCCATCTAAATAACCATCGCCGTCAGTATCTGGGTTTTGAGGATTAGTTTTATAAACCTGAGTTTCGCCTTGGTCGCTTAAGCCATCATAGTCACTGTCTTTAACATTAGCCGCTTTAGAATAAACCGGCGAAAATAGATTAACCAGGACGATAAGAAAAACAAAGATAATTTTAATTATTTTAGACATTAAATTATTGTTAAATATTTATTCATTTCTTTTGATAAAGTAAATTCTAAGTCTTTATCAATAATTAAAGCCTCGGTATTGCTTTGCTGATTGATAAATTCTATTCCCTGTTCTTTTCCTAAAATTAAAACTACTTTAGCGAAAACATCAGCCTTAACAGCTTCATCGGAAATAACCGTAACAGCCAGCAAATCATTTTCAATTGAAGTGCCAGTGCGAGGATCGATGACATGATTATAAATTTTAGATCCTTTATGCCAACGTCGTTTAGCGATTCCTGAGGTAGCCACCGCTAATTTATGACCAATAACTGTAATATTCGCGATATCCTCATCTAATTTTATTGGATTTTGAACTCCAACCTGATAAGGTTTTTTATCTTCAGAGAGCCCAGATAAATACATATCACCACCGGCTGAAATCCAAAAATTTTTATAGCCCTTGATATTTAAACTTTTAACCAATAAATCAACCAAATATCCTTTACCAATACCACCCAAATCAATTTTCAAATCAGCTGGTTTTGATATTAAATTATTATCAATATCAATGGTTAACAAATCAAAATTAACTGGTTCGTTTGTTTTAGGAGAAACTTCGGCAGTATCATTAGAATCAATTAAATCAAAACTTCTGTCATAACCAATTCTCTCTAAACTAGTCAACATCGCTGGATTAAAAATACCAGCTGTTAAACTATAGAATTTATGAGCCGTTTGCAAAATATCAATTAATGTTGGGCTGGCCCAAAAAGAATCAGTTGATCGATTAAGCAAACTAAGTTCACTACTTAAAATAAAACGGCTGAAAGAATTTTCAAAATCATTTACAATCTTTTCTAATTCTAAAAAATCTAAATCAAAATTTCGCTTCAGCTCTGATTGCAAATAAAATTCCAGTTCCGTGCCTAAGGCTTTAATTTTTTTATATGCCTGCATATTTAGCGATTTAATAAATATTCTAACTCATCAAGAATGCCATTATTATTAGCATCTTGACCGCTAAAAGCAAAATCATCCTCACCGGCATATTTATCCAAAGAATCGATAACACCATCATCATCGGAATCAATTAACTTATTTATCTCAGTTACTTGAGGACTGGGAACCGAACTAATAGTGCTAGTTACTGGTTCACTAATTACGGGAATAACTACTGGGGTGACCACCGGAGTAGCTACGGGCGCAACTACCGGAACTGGGGCCTGATAATTATTTTCTCTATCAGACTCATTATCATCTTCCGCAAAAGCTAAGCCAGCAAATAAAACTAAACCTAAAAATAAGATTGGTATAATTAATTTAATATTTTTCATATTATTATAGATTAAGAAACTCTAGTTGTTGGCGCTGGAATAACAACCGGAGTATTTACAACTGGAGTACTAACAACAGGTGTGACAACTTGTGGTTTTTGAACTACCGGAGTATTTACAACTGGAGTATTAATCGTCTTAATTGGAGTATTAGTAGTAGTTACCGTTGGATTAATAGTAGTTGTCTTAACAGTTTCAATTAATAATTTTTTAGAATTAATAATTTCATTACGACGATTATTAAGAGTGGTGTTAATTAAATCGATAGAAATCTTTTTAGCCGGTTTCTCAGAAGTCTCTACCTTTTCTTTTTCAGTAAAGCCACCACTAACAAAAATTAAAGCAAAGATAAATAAAGCTACCGAAAAACCATAAGCTAAAAAAGCATTTTTAAAATTCTTTTTTAATGATAAATCTGGGGTTACACTAAAGGCTTCTTGGTGAATTTTATTTTTAGAAACTCCTAAAGCTACTAGATTATCCTCCATTGCTTTCATAAATGGCCCTGGTCCACAAAGAAAGAAATCCTTATTAGCTACTGAATTAATACTGGCGCTAATAGTATCTTTAGTAATTTTACCGTTTTCACAATAAGCTGTTCCTGGGGCAACCGTTTCGTTGGTAATTAGTAGCTTAGCTGAAAAATTAGGGTTTTTATCAGCTAACTGTTTAATATCTTCATAAAATAAAGCTTCTTTAACGTTTCGACTACTGTAGAGTAAAGTCAACTTATTATTTAAAGCCTTATCATAAGCATACTTAGCTGCACTAATAAAGGGGGTGATTCCTACGCCACCAGCAATAAAAACTGCTTCTGGATATTTCGTTTCATCAAAAACAAAATTACCAAAAGGACCAAGCACTTCAATTTGAGTACCAAGGGGTAATTTACTTAAAGTTTGCGTAAATTTACCCATAACCCGAATACCAAAAACTAAATTATTATTGTTTGTTGGTGAGCTGGCAATGGAAAATGGGTGATTAATGAATAATCTCTTAGCTAAGTCGTAAAAAGACAGCATAACATACTGCCCAGGCTTGAAATTAAAGACATCCTGAGCGGTTTTAGGCTTTAAAGTGATAATTAGAGCATCACTAAAGTTATTATTACTATTTTCTACTAAATATTGATATTTTGGCATATTATTACTTATTATAATACCAGAAAAACATATAAAAATAAAGTTTATATCTTGCAAAATATTTATGAAGTGCTAAAATAATTTCATGTTTAATTTATCAAATAAGAACCAAAAGAACATGAATTGCTGGATGTTAAATATCCGGATGGTTTTTATTGATAAAAAAGCAAATTACTAACTCAGATTACAGTGCAAAATAAATCAATTGAAACCAACCGGCCTAAAAGTCGGTTTTTTGTTTTTTAACAATTTAATAATCAACATAAATGTCTAATTCAAAAATTTTAAGTCATGAAGAAAAAAAATGAGTTTGGAATTTCTAGTAAAATTATTGAAATTCCGGTTAATTACGAAAATCAAGCTAAACAATTAGCTAGTAGTTTAACTTTAAATCAAAAAAATGTTTTTATTGAAATTGATTGTATGCCGAACGGCCATCTTAATTCCTTTAATTACAGTAATGGAATTAAATCGGCAAAAACTATTTTAAACATTGCCGGATCATTTCTAGGTGATGATAAATTATGGTTAGAGCAAAAAATTGGAGTTTCCGAAAATTCATCTTTTATTCCAAACTATGGGCTAGGTGAAAGACTTGGTTTATGGAAACGAGTAAGAGAAAATGATTATCGGGAATTAATTAACTGGGATAAACCATTTTGTGTAAAAGACGATAATGGTTTAACTAAAATTTGGCACCCTGGATTACGTAAATCTCACTCTAGCGGTTCTGCTACTAGAGGTTCTATCGTAAAACTAATTCGGGAACAAAATGCTTATTTACAACCATTATTTACACCCCTTAGAGCAATTAGTCACTCCTCATGGAACATGTCTTATCGTTTAGTATTTTTTTGCTCTGGTATTAAAGAGCCAGAATTTATTGGCGGTCTTTGGATTAGCCGTTCAGGATTAAAAATTTATCCTGATAAAAATTCTGTTGTTGGTTTAATATCAACACAAGCAATTTAAAACTAAAAAAATACGCTCAACTTAATGTTGAGCGTTTTTTATAACCAAATTATTTTTTGATGGTTTGAGCAACCCCTCCCATAAATAAATCAAAAACTAATTTTTTTTGCACTTCAGTTTCATAACCACCGGCAACATCAACTAATTTACGGAAATATAAAGAGGCGTTAATGTTAATACAAGGTAGATTGTCTTGAAGGTCACGAAGATTTAAACCAGAATATAAAACAAAATAATTGTTATAGTTCTTTATTTCATCTTCTTCGAGCAGGGCTAATGTTTTTTTGAGCGCCCGAATATCATCATTATAAATCTTTTCAACATGATAACTTTGATGATTTAATTCATCGGCAACTTTTTTAATAAACTCTTCTTCAAACTCGGCACCAGTGCCAATAATAATAAATAGTTTTTTCATTATTTTTTTATTTTGGGGTTAGTAATGTACTTTAGTCAAAAGAATATAGCAAATTAACTTTATTTATGTCAAGTAAAAAGCCACTAAGCTTTATAAAACGGTTTAGGTCCGAGAGTCTACTTATGCAGCTCGTATATTGAGAATTATCTCAACCCTATTGTTGTGTTTTATAAAGTTAGTGGCTTAAAAATAGATCGAATTTGAATTACTCATAAGGACCGATTAGCGTTGTCCTCTCCGACCTAACAAAATTACCAGTTCTTACAAAAAAAATGTGAAGTGCAGTGTATACAAGGATCCGTTTAAAATCCCACTTCAGAGCTTTTTCGCTCGTCGCTACTTAAGCAGTTTTGTAAGTTGGTAATAACCTTTTTCGCGTCAATCCATGGAGGATAAGTGATAGCCTGGTCAATTTCCATCACGAATGAATCTATATTATTAGTTTAATCTAAAAAAGTCAAATAAAAAAACCCGGTCTTGCGAACGGGTTTTATTTTATTATTTTCTCATATTAGGAGCATTATTTTCACCAGTGTAAACCAAGGTATCACTACTCGGGTGTTTAGCAAATAAAGCTAAAGAGTAGATAGCACGGCTAGTATGACTAAGCGAGCCCATAATTCGAAAACCAGTCCAGCTAATTTTAGAATCTGCCTGTAAAATATCTTTTAAAAAATTAAAGATATTTTCATTAGAAGCTGTTAAAGCCCAATTCTCAAAACCAATTTCTCCACCAGCAACATGTTTTTTGAAACAGCTGCTAGCGTGTTCACAGCGATCATGATCAGCACTTATATCTTTGTCCAAATCAGCATCATAAGTGTCAGGAAAGTTAAATTGCCTAACTAGCATGTAACTAGCTTTACCAAAGGAACCTAAATTACACGATTTATAAGGACTAGCGGGATAAACTTTTCTTTGATCCATAATTCTTAATTATAGAGTTGAAAATCCATAACCCAGTTCATGTAAAACTGAACTTCCTTTTTCTCTGAAGCGCCAGCATAAGCGTCTACTAAATCGTAAAACTTACTAAAATCATAATTTGAAGCCATCGAAGCACAATAGTATTCGGCGAAAAAATCTTCAATAACAAAATCTTTTTCGCGATTATCCTTGTTAACTTCACCAGCATAACAAGTTACCGATTTAATTGGCCGTCCAGCTTTTAAAGCTTCAAATAAAGGAATCAGCTTCTCATCAAAATTGAAAGGCTTTTTAATCGTGCCAATAATTTCTGTTAAAAACAAAAAACCTTTGCGGATAACATGGCCCCAAGCTGAAGACTCGGAATTAAATAATAAAGCTTCCGAATTAAAAGGGGTAAAGTCGCCGTCTTTGGCTAAAATAAAACCACTTTTTTCAGCTTTAATAATAAACTGCTCCTCAAGCGGAACAACAATTAATTTTCTCATTGATTTTCCTCCTATTTATTTAGTTGTTAATATTCTATTTTATAAACAAAATCTAGCATTAATATGCTATTTTGTCAATATATTTAAAAATATAAACTTTTTTATTACATAAAATGGAGTATAATTATGACATGACAACAAAAAAACATATTACAATTAAATAAGCAAAACTAACCGGTCAACGATTAGGAATTAAATGGGATAAATTTAATGTTCATCAATTCAAAATTGGCATGGAAGTAGAATTAGAGCATGGAACTATTAGAGCACTAACAAATGTTAGTAATGACTTTTTATTAACAACAGGTAAAATTGCGTTAGCGCATCTAATTGAGATTCCCGATTATTACACCCGTTTATTAAAGATGGAAAAAGAGGCCGAAGAGCAGATGAAAAAATAATTTGCTAGGAGACAGAGATAGAATTGGAACTTTTTTGTAAGAAAAAAGAGAATTATTGCTAATTCTCTTTTTTAATTTAAATAATTTTACCAACCTTTTTTTGGCTTTAATCTTTCCATTTCTTCCAGTCTACGACCTCTTTGTGCTGCGATATCGCCAGACCCATCACCATATCTACTTTTGTAATGTTCACCCAAACCCCTTTGCCAATCTCTCTCACTCTCATCACATGTGTTATTATGGTTTACGCGTTCTTGATGTCTAACCATTTCTTGGTTATACTCTGCTTGATTTTCACAAACACTTTCATAATAAGTTTCCGTTACAACTCCAGAGCCACCGCAACTACTGCATTTGATTGTTTTTCCAGTATAACACTTGTAGTTATCGAAATTATAATAATGCTCTCTTTCGCTTCCTGATCCGCCGCAAGAACTGCAGCCAATTTCTCTTTTTCTTTCTACTTGTTTCATCTTTATATCTCCTATTTTAAGTTGTTAATACTACTAATACCTAAAATAAAAATAGCACTAAATGTGCTATTTTGTCAATGTGCTCGAGGACTGGGATATGATTGGAACTTTTTTATATTTATAAAGATTTTATCCAATTATCTATTATCTTATAAATTTCATTCAAATGATTTTTAGTTCTAAAAGTATGTGGCGCTTTTTCAATAATGTGCATTTCCCTTTTGCCTGGTAATTTATCAAATAATACTTTTTGTTGTTCTGGCGGGGTGCAGTTATCCAATTCTCCAACAATCATGAGAACTGGCATATTTAAATTATTAACTTCTTTTAATAAGTCATATTTTTCTTTTTCCTTCATATACGACCATTTTAATCTAATTTTTCCTTGAGCCCCCCAATCTTCTGTTAGCCAACCAGTTTTTTCCCAGTCAGCTAACTCTTCTTTACTATAAGTTTGTCTGCTGAGTTCAGCGTTAATAACTGTAGAGAAAGGAGCTAGGGCCTTTATTTCTTCTGGATTATTCTCAGCATAAAAAGCTGAACAGATTGCACCCAAACTATGACCACACAAAATAAATGGTTTTTGAAAGAAGGTTTGTTTTTTAGTCCAATTTATCACATCCTCGAAATCTTCATAGTAATTAGTAATGTTAGCATCTTCAAAGATGCCATCGCTTTCTCCAAAAGTATTAGTTGTATCAAAACTAACTACTGTATAGTTATTGTCTAAAAAACAGTTAACAAAAGTTCTTATATGGTCAGAGTCCTTTGAATCTCCGAGTCCATGCATAACAAAAGCTAGTCCAATCTGGTTATTGGCTTTTTCTACTACTACGGAGACATTTTTATTTTTTTTATTTTTTATAAATATTTTTTCCATATATTTAGATTATAGAGGAAAACAAAGATTAATTAAACAAGATAAGGATTAGAACTAACTATCTCTAATAAATATGGCCTATTTGCTAATATGCTTAAAATATAGCTATTTACTTTAGAACTTTTAGTATAACAAAAATGAGCCTTTCAGCTCATTTTTTAATTATGCTCGGGGACTGGGATAAGATTGGAACTTTTTTGTAAATAAAAAACGAGCGATTTTAATCTACTCGTTTAAATGATTTTTTTACTCTATTTTATAAAAAATAAACAGAGGGATAGTAGCGCGGTAACAATAGCAAACATTCCATTTTGATTTTTTGTTATAGAAAACATCCAACCGTCCCAGTCGAAAATCAAGTAAAATAAATACGCTATCGTATCACCAAGATATAAAGCGATAGTAACGAAAAATATAATCCTTTGATATTCAAACAGTTCTGTTAAAACTCCACTCAATAACAATTTAATAAAAACAAAAATTGATAAAGCAGCTGCTATTAGAGTACATATCCCCATAAAATGTCTCAAAAAAGATGAGCCAGCATCTTTTTTAGTGATTATAAAAAATACATACATTATTGCAGGAATAATACCAAAAAAAATCATGCTATTTAATAAAACAGTTTGATTCATAATAAACCCTCCTTATATTTAATTGTTAATATTCTATTTATAAACAAAAAATAGCACTAAACGTGCTATTTTGTCAATACTGCTCGGTGACTGGGATAAGATTGGAACTTTAATTGACTAAAACTATGTTTTATTTTAATATAAACATAATTAAATAGAATATTGAACCTTAAAAATAAGAAACAATGAAAAGAAAAAAGTATCAAGGAATATGGGGTCACTGCTATAGTGAGGTCTTGCTTATTTTGGAAGAAAAAATAGGAGCTGATTGGGATCTTCAGGTTTGGAGTCTATACGAAAACACTGCGTTCTTGTTTAGAATGTATTGTTCGCTTCCAAAAATGAAAGAGCTACCCAACTTCAATGAAGATGGTGCGTCATCTTATATAGACAATTATATTTTTGGCGGCAAAATCAGTGCTATTTGTTTTAAATTACTTCACAAAAAAGGTTTGATAACAGACCCAGAAAATTGGACTTATGGACACGGTAAAAAACACACCAGTTACTTAGGTGAGTTAGTTCGCAAACAACTAGAAGACAAATCACAAATACTCCCTGTTAAAGAAGAAAAACAGTTTCTACTATTCTCTTTTCAGCCCAAAGCTGAAAAAGAAGAATTGCTTGATTTTTTGGCGGCGGAAAAGCTGATACAGGATCATGTTGAATTATAATTAAAATAATTATTTTTTAACCTAATTAAACAAAAAAATAGACTAAAATTAGTCTATTTTTTATTTTGCTCGGGGACCAGGATTCGAACCTAGATCGACGGCTTCAAAGGCCGCTGTCCTACCATTAGACGATCCCCGAATGAAAAAGCAGTTCTAAAAACTGCCTTTATATTATGGCATTTTTAATAACAAGTCAAACCATATTAGATTTTAGCATATTTTCTAGCAGCTAATAAACTAGCTACTAAAGTAATAAGGAAAACTCCCAAGAATTGTAAGCCAAAAATTAAGCCAAAGTTATTAACATAATAGGTTAAGATGTTAACCGTGTAATCAGTAAAGAATACCTCTAAATAAGGCTGTAGAATGGTCAAGAATGGATAAAATGAGATAACAACGATTAGAACAGACACCAAGGCATAAATAAAGGCTGAGAATAGGTATGGCATGTAAATAAAGAAGTTAGAAGCGCCCACCAGTCTCATAATTTCGATTTCCTGGCGATGGGTGTAAATAGCAACTCTAATAGCATTATAAACAACTAGTAAACTGGTTAAAACAAAAATTATAATCAAGAACATGCCAATTTCATTAATTCTAGAAGTAATGAAATTAATCTTTTCTAAAATAGTCGAATTGTCAGAAAAATCACGAGATTCAATAGCATCGCTTTCCAACATCTTCAGCGAAGTAATTAAGCTGGAAGAGTTATCAAAATCACGAGGCACAATAATTAAAGATGGTGATAAAGGGTTCTTTCCTAATTCTTTTAAAGCATTTAAAATTTCTGGGTTATTCTTATTATTATTTCTAAAATTATCTAAGGCCATGCTCTTAGAAATAAAAGTAGAGCTCTTAACATCACTCATCGCATCTACTTTCTGACGAACATCGAGAATCGCTGCCTCAGAGGCATCGGCTTTAAAATATAAACTAATATTTATTTTATTTTTCACAGCTGTTACTGCATTTTGACTAACTAGTTTCACTGTAAACAACATGTTCATGGAGAACAAAGCCAAAATTAAAATGGTAATAGTTACAATTGATAACCAAATATTTCTAACAATATCTTGAAAACTAAATTTAATGATGCGAAAAAAAGAAAGCATAAAAATTAAAGTAAATATTTACCGTGCTCTTTGTCACTAATTATAATTCCTTTATCCATCGTGATAACACGACGATTTAAACGATTAACAATATCTTTATTGTGAGTTACTAAAATAACCGTGGTGCCGAATTTATTAATCCGAAGCAACAAATCAATAATTTCATCAGCATTAATAGCGTCTAAATTTCCAGTTGGCTCATCTGCTAATAATATCTTTGGTTGATGAACTAAGGCCCGAGCGATTGCAGCTCTTTGTTGTTCCCCGCCAGAAACTTCACGAGGATAACGATCACCTTTGTCTTCAAGACCAACTATTTTTAAAACACTAGGAACAATTTTTTTAATTTTAGAGCTAGGAGCACCACAAACTTCTAAGGCAAAAGAGATATTTTCTTTTAAAGTTTTTTTAGGTAATAATTTGAAGTCTTGAAAAATAACACCAATTTGACGACGTAAAAAAGGCACATCATGGCGATTAATTCTCGTAATATCCCAATCGCCAACAATTACCTTGCCTTCATCAACACGCTCTTCACCAATTAATATTTTAACTAGGGTAGTTTTACCAGCACCGGATTGACCAACAATAGAAACAAATTCGCCAACTTTAATATTTAGATTTATACTACGTAAAATCTTAATTTTATTAGCGTATGATTTGGAAACTTCTTCAAATTTTATCATATTCTATTTTTTTAAAAGCTGTATTCCGTATTTTATTAATTTTTCGTTATCTAAAAAATTATTATTTTTACTATCAGAACCAAAATTAACTACAATTAAATTTCCTAAAGCGGTTTTAATTCGAGTCATCAAACAATAACGAGCTTCATTTAAATATCCAGTCTTAGAACCAATAAAATTATATTTATTAGCGGCAATTAACTGATTAGTATTAGTTAGATTATGTTTTTGCTTAGTATTAATTGTTGAAAAAGAATATTTATAGGTAGTACTTATTTTTTGAATAAGTGGATTAGCAAAAACTTCTCTAGTTATTATAGCATAATCGTGAGGAGAACTCACATTCTTTTCTGACAATCCAGTTGGTTCAATAAAAGAAGTTGAAGTTGCTCCCCAACTAGATACTTTATCATTCATCTTTGCAATAAATTCATCACGAGTGAGTCCACTATTTCTTACAAAAGCTTCAACGGCATTATTAGCTGAACCAACTAAAGCTGAATATAATAAATTTTCTAAAGTTAAAGTATCGCCATCTTTAACGGTCAACTTAGCTGACTCGCCTGGTTTACAATATTTATAATTATAATCTTCATCTTGTTGTTTATAAGTTACAATCTGAGATAAGGTTGGCTTAGTATCTAAAAAAACTTGAGCCGCAATAATTTTAGTTAAACTAGCCAGTGATGAAACCTTCTGACTATTTTTATCCCACAAAATTTTACCATCAGACTCTCTCATAATAACCGATGACCAAGCTGAAACTACTGGCTCAGAAGCTGGACTTAAAGATTGATTTAAACCTTTACCAACTGATTTTAAAACCTCAATACGAACATTAATTGTGCCCGCACTAGTAGCGGCTATTTTTTTAAAGGCTACTTTATCTAAATCTACAACTCTTCCCGGATGAGTAGTTCTTACTGGTCCGTAATCATTAACAGTCACATCAACAAATTTTCCATTATCATTATTATAAACTCTTAAAATACTACCTTTGGCAAAATCAGGCGAAGCCGCGAATAAACCTTTTTTATAATTATACCAACTGGCTTGCCCCACTGTTAAAATACTGTTATGTGAAAACACTGCCACCTTAACAAAAGCAAAAGGAATTTCGACTTTAACTGTATTAGCTTTAGGATTATCAACAGTAGGTAGTGGTACCCAAATATTTTTTACATTATCAAAATAAAAAGCTTTCTTATAATTATTATCTTTTTTTAGATAAGAGATATTAACTGAATAAGTTTTTCCTTTAGCTAACTTATCAGCCGGTAAACTAACCTGATAAATTGGAGTAAGTGCCGTATAGTCCCACGGAGCAATTACCTTGCCATCTTGAACAGCAATAGAAATTGGTAATTTAGATTCAACGTCATCAGCGTAAGCACTGGATATTTGAAAACTAAAAAGACTTAAAAATAAAGAAAGAATAATAAATCTAGAAATACTTTTTTTCATACAATTGATTGACTTTAGTTAACGCTTAAAACTATAATTAATTACTGGCCGAGATAGCTCAGTTGGTAGAGCAGCACACTCGTAACGTGCAGGTCGTGGGTTCGATCCCCATTCTCGGCTCCACAATAAAAACCAAGCTTTAAAAACTTGGTTTTTTATTTAATAAAATAATTTATCCAACGACTCCAATTAGCCACCCGACTATCTTCTATTACTGTAGAGCTAGACGTTTCTGTGCTCTTTTGACGATTTACAACCACTACTAACTCATTGGGTTTTTTCAGGCCTAAATTTAAACGGGCCTGTTCTTCAAGTGAGATATCTGATTGTAAATAATCAATCATTTCCTTTAACTCCTGGCTCTTATTACGATAAGCTTCGTTATCTTTTTTCATGTCAGCAATCTCTTGCTCAACCATGCGACGTTGACTAACACTTCTAATTAGAGGAAAGGCAATCGCGACAATCATTACCAGAAAAACAATAGCCAAAAAACGTTGACTCATTAAAAAGCGCTGCCAAAAAGGCTGATTGCTTTGTCTTCTGTTGGCCGGACTAAGGCCGTAAGAACGATTAATCATGGAAATAATTTAAAAATAAAAAGCTAAAATAGCTATCTATAATAATAGCAGACTAGAAGAAAAAATTCTAACTTAATCACGACGCTCTTTTGGTGTCACCCAAAAACCCATATACTTACCAAGCATTAAACGAATTTGAGCATCAAGACATGGAATCGCACCAAAAATAACAATTGTTATTGGCACAAACATCCACTCAACTACCATAGCTAAACTCTTCCAAGCAGAATATTTTTTTGGTCTCTTTGGTAATAATAAATTAGAAACAATGGCTGATAAAACCATACCAATCATCGCCATATTCATTAAAGTGGTTGATATCGCTGGTAAATTTCCTGATAAAACAGTGGAATTAAAACGATCGCCACCGAGTAACATTGGCAACCAACCAATAACAGCAATAATTAGAGCACTAGTTCCCCAGGAATGGAAACCGTATAATTGAATCAAAATATGATTAAAAACTCTTTTTCGGTTGGTATTCGGTTCTTTCTTCATCTTTAAATAATTAAAGATTAGATAAGCAACATTCTCCGCTCCCCAAGCCCAACGACGTTGTTGTTTATATAGACTAGTAGCAGTTTTCCAAAAGCCTTTATCAGCTGTGGCATCCATTGATATCATAATATACAAAGGTTCAACACGATAATCACCTTTGTAATGAACTAAACAATGAAAAAAAATACGAGAATCTTCACTGACCATCTTAGTCGACCAAAAACCAATATCAACTAAAGCTTGCCAAGTCATCGAATGAGAAGAATAAGTAACCAGCTTCTCCTGTCTGATTTGCATCATCATTTGCCAAAAGGTATTAGAGGCCGCTGCGACTCTAGAAAAAAATGGAGTACCCCAAATATTATTATGATAAACTGGCACTGGTTGATAAGAAGCTCGATATGGATTGGAAATAGTTAAAAACTTATAAGACAAAGCGTAAAAGTATCCTGGTCTAATAATTGTATCAATATCAAAAACTGATACCAGAATTTTATCATAAGGAATATTTTCGCGATCAATAATTTCTGCTTTAACTTGTTTACCGCACCAAGCTTGATTAGCTCCCTTGCCTTTAATTTCACCGACCATACCATCTGGATGAAAGGTGATAATAAAACGACCAAACTTAGAAGCAAATTCATTCTTAATAATTTCTGCTCGTTCATGAGCTTCTGCTCCAGCACGTTCTTCCATGGCCACGGCCACAATCATTTGTTCAGTTGGAAAACCATCAGCTAGAATTGAGCCTAAAGCAGTTCTGATAATTTCTAAATCTTCGTTATAGGTTGGTAAAATAATTAACTGTCTTAAATCAGTCCACTTCATTCCCTGTCTGGTTAAACAGTCGGTTGGTAATTTAGAATCGTCAGCTGATAAAGATAAACAAAGATTTTTCCAATCAACCTTGCTATTTCGTTGTACTTTACGATAGGAAGAAACTAAATAAAGCGCTAAATAAATAACCTGAAGTAACCAATAAACATCAAAGGCAATTAAAAAATAGGCCACCCAAACTGGCTTGAAATAAGATAAAACAATTAGAATAACTAAAGTGCCCAAAGACAAAATACCGGGAACCATTTCTAATCCTCGATAAAGTTTATAATCTTTACCACTAAGTTCTGTTGCCTTGCCAATTTTAAGATAATCTGTCATTTGATGTTTTAATTAAAAACTTTAAATAGCGTTCCTATTTTTTAGCTCAAAAAAGCATTTAGCGCAAGCATTAACATCGATTAAGGCATCATGAGCGTCTGGAAAACCAACGCCAAACAAACAATTATGTAATTCGTCTAAATTTGGCCATTTATAACGACCATAGGCATTAGGAATGCGACAGAAATCAACACTACTTTTCATAGTACAAATCTTACGAGCATTATCTAAAACTTTATCCATTTGTAAACGATGAAATTCGGCACTGATTACTTTATCATCAAAATCAATATTGTGAGCCACAATAAATTCAGCCTTTTTAACATCTTCTGAAAAATGTTTAAGAACCTCTTCTAAATCAAGGCCTTCTTTTTCGGCTCGTTCTTGAGTCACTCGATGAATACGGGCTACTTCTTCGGGAATTATAAAACCATTTGGTTTAATAACATAACTATAACTTTCCCAAGAATTACCATCAGCATCATAAATACTCCAAGCAATTTGAACTAGTCTTGGCCAATTATCTGAATCACTAGCTGGAGCCTTATAATCTTTAGGAAGACCAGTTGTTTCAGTATCAAAAAATAAATACATAAATTTATAAGCCAGTCATCTATTTCGGTAAAATAAAATACGGCGTCTTTAATTATTTTGTTTGCTTAAATCAATTTCTTCACCTTCTTGCCAGGTGTCACCACTCGGCCAATTTTTTAAAACATCGCTACCCATGTTAACATCTTCTTCTTTTTCTGGTTTAACCATATCTGGTCGTCCTTTAAAATTAAGAGGTTGGGCCTTAGTTAGGTCGCCTAATGATAGAGTAGCTACCGGGGCGGCCGGGACTTCAAAAGCTTCCATACTAGATGGTCTAAAAGGTTGAGGCTTAACCATGTTAGGTTTAGCTTGTGGAATATTATTATTCGGCTTAGGTTGATAAGCCTGTTTAACTGGTGCAGCTACTTTTGGGGTTATAACTGGGCTTACTGGTTTAACCGAAACTGGAGCAACTGGAGAAGCTGGAACAACCACCTTAGGAATAACTGGAACAGTTGGGGCGCTAACTGGTATCGGAGCGCTTACAACACCCTGTCTAGTTTCCATCTCCACTTTTCGTTCTTCTTTCTTTTTACTTAAACATTGTTTACAGAATACTGGACGAACACCATCCGGCTCAAAAGGAGTAAAAGTAACATTGCCACATAAAGCACAATTAGTTTTATAACCTTCACCACCTTGTGGTTCATAATTTCTAGTATTAGAAACGATAGTACTATTAGAATTATTACCACTAGCTGACGGTATATTAACCGTATTACTACTACTAGATGTGCCTTCGCTAGAACTTTCGTGCCAATTCATAATTCGTTCTTCAACTACAGCTTTAGGAGTGGCATATTTTTCTCGAGAGGCTCGAATCGCCTTCTCTTCTTGATTAGTTTTTTCTTCTTCCGTAAGTGGTGGCAAACCCTTAGCTGAAAATGGAGATGAAGCCACACCATCAATCATAAGCTTCAAATACATTTCATACTTTGGTAAGTTAACTAAATCTTCTTCATTAAAAGTAGGCATGAATTCTTTAGCAAGTTCTTCAGCATCAGCTGCTCCAACTCTAAAAGAAATCATAGTACCCACATTACCAAAAACGGCTGGTTTTACTTTTTCAGTTAATTGCTCAATGTATTGATGAGCTAAAATTAAATCTAACCGATATTTTCTCGCTTCCGATAAAATATTAGCAAAAGAATCAGTAGAGAAATTTTGGAATTCATCAATATATAAATAAAAATCTTTACGTTCTTTTTCAGGAATATCAACCCGACTCATCGCGGCTAATTGAATTTTGGTAATCATCATTGCACCAAGCAACGCTGAGTTATCTTCACCAATGCGGCCCTTAGATAAATTCATGATTAAAATTTTGCTACCATCCATAATCTCACGTAAATCAATCGCTGATTTTACTTGACCAACAATGTTTCTCATTAAAGCACTCGACAAAAACTGTCCAACTTTATTTTGAATTGGAGAAACCGCTTCAGAAGCAAATTTATCAGCATAGCCAGCAAATTCTTTTTCCCAAAAAGCTTTAACAACAGGATCTTTAATATTAGCTACCACTTGTTTACGATAAGCTTTGTCACTAAGCATACGAACAACACCTAATAAAGTTGAGCCCGGAAAATCTAAAATCGCTAAAATAGCATTACGTAAAATATACTCTAAACGAGGGCCCCAAGAATCGGCCCATAATTTTTGAAAGACACCAATTAAACCAGAAGCTACTAAATGTTGTAAATTATGATCAACTTGTTCTACAACATTAAAAGCAATCGGATATTCCATATCCGCCGGATTAAAATAAATTACATCCTTTACTCTTTCTGGCGGAATAAAGAGCATAATCTTTTCAGCTAAATCACCGTGAGGATCAACAACAGCAACACCACGACCAGCTCTAATATCATCAACAATCATGTTTTCCAAAACCGTGGACTTACCCATACCGGTTTTTCCAATCAAATACATATGACGGCGACGGTCGTCAGTTTTTATACCAAATTTCTTAAATTCATTTCTAAAAGTTGTTTGTGCAAAAACAGCTATATTTTCGTTGGCCATATTTTATTGAGATAAAGAAGTAAGCTGATTAAAATAATCTTTTAAAAGTGGTGGTAGATATAATGCCCCAATAATAAGTGGGACAACAATTAAGGAAATATTAACAATCGCCCAAATTTTTTGCCACTTAATATAACCTTTTATATAATCAGTTTTCTTTAGAATTTCTTCGCTAACTTCTAAATTGCGTCTTAACAATTCGGTTTGTTCATCGGTTAAATTATTTTCCATATTTTTATCTTACTTCACAAAATTTTACATATTTCTTGCCAACACTAGCCATCTCCTGCATTTCTTTATCAGTAAATGGGGCATGACTTTCTAATTCGCGATCAACTAATTCAGTATCTGATTTAAATTTTTGCAAATACCAAGCATCGGCGCCAGCAATTATTTCTCCCATTTTAGAAAAATCTGATAATTCATGTAAACCAGGTACAACCGTAGTTCTAAATTCATGAGGTAAACCACTTTCAATTATTATTTTAACACTTTTTTCAAGTTCCTGACAGTTTACTTTAATGCCGACTACTTTCTCATATTTATCATACGGGGCCTTTAAATCCATAGCAATATAATCTATTAATTTTTGGTTTAATAAATTTTTTAAAGCTACTGAATTAGTGCCATTGGTATCTAATTTTATATTGTAGCCCATAGCTCTAATCTTCTGAATAAACTCTGGCAAATCATTATGAAGTGTTGGTTCACCACCAGTAATTACTATTCCATCTAGCTTCCCTTTACGGCTCTCTAAAAAAAGAAAAAACTCATCCTCCGAAATTGGAGGATAAGTCTTTTCATATTTTTTTTCGTCTGTTTCCCTATCGGGCCAGACAAGCAGGGGGTTATAGCAAAAGTGGCAACGAAAATTACAACCTTTAGTAAAAACTATGGCCGCCAATTGTCCCGGATAATCTATTAAAGTCATTTTTTCAAGTCCACCAATAATCATATATTTAGACTAGGAAAAAGGGACGAAATGGCTGACCTTCGGTTTACGAAGGAGACCTTCGCCACGTCAGGTTCCTCACTATTTATTTATTAACAAGCCTTCTCTTCAGTTTGGTAAGTTAATCTGTCAGCATATTCTGAAGTTTTTCCTGGATTGAAATTTTGAACTGGAGTAATCCAGCCAACAACGCGACTATAAACGATGCATTTTTGTCTGCTTGTTTGAATTGGAGTCATATTATTGTTATTTAGATTTGTAATATATTTATTTAAATTAATTTTTTTCAGTGTTTGATAATCGATCGGCATTAACATCATTAGTTGGAATATAACCGATTTCTTCATCACACTTTGGACAATATTTATGTTCACCAGCTAAGTAACCATGTTTTGGACAGATAGAGAAAGTTGGAGTGATAGTGAAATATGGTAATTTATAATTATCGATAATCTTATGAACTAATTTCTTAGTAGCATCGCCATCTTTAATTCTTTCTCCCAAGAAACCATGTAATACAGTTCCGCCAGTATACTTAGTCTGTAAATCATCCTGTAAATCAAGGGCTGTAAAAATATCGTTAGTATAACCTACTGGAAGATGAGTAGAATTAGTATAATAAGGAGGAATTCCAGTTTCTTTAACTGCTTTATCATTAGCACAAATAATTTCTGGATAAACTTCTTTATCTTTTTTAGCAAAACGATAAGTACAACCTTCACCTGGAGTCGCTTCTAAATTATATAAACTGCCTGTTTCTTCTTGGAATTCTAAGAGTTTGTCTCTCATAAATTCTAGAATTTCAGCTGCAAAGATATGTCCTTCTGGAGAGGCAATATCAGAACCCAATAAATTCAAACAAGCTTCATTCATACCGTTAATACCAATGGTGTTAAAATGATTCTGCCAATAAGAACCAAAGCGTTCTTTAATATCGTGTAAATAAAAACGAGAATAAGGATACAAACCATCATCAGTGAATTTTTCAACTACTTTACGCTTCTGCTCTAAACTTTCTTTAGCAACTTCCATTAAAGCAAGCAATCGTGCCTTAAAATCTTCTTTATCTTTTGCTAAATAACCTAGACGAGGTAAATTAATTGTTACTACACCCAAAGAACCAGTCAAAGGATTGGCGCCAAATAAACCGCCGCCGCGCTTTCTAAGTTCACGGTTATCAAGTCTAAGACGACAACACATTGAGCGAGCATCGTCTCTATCCATGTCGGAATTAACAAAATTAGAGAAATAAGGAATACCATATTTAGCAGTCATTTCCCACATTGGTTTTAAACATTCTCTATCCCAATCAAAGTTCTTATCAACCTGATAAGTTGGAATTGGAAAACCAAATACACGTCCAGTAGAATCACCTTCAAGCATCACTTCCGCAAAGGCTTGATTGAAGATATCCATTTCAGCTTGAAAATCTTTATACTTTTCATCTCTTACTTCACCGCCAATCACAACATTTTCTTCACCAATCAATTTCGAAGGAGTAACGTCTAAAGTAACGTTAGTAAAAGGAGTCTGAAAACCAACGCGAGTTGGCACGTTAACATTAAACATAAATTCCTGAAGACCCTGTTTAACCTCTTTATAAGTTAAATGATCAAAACGAATATATGGAGCTAAGTAAGTATCAAAATTAGAGAAGGCTTGAGCCCCAGCGGCCTCACCTTGCATAGTGTAGAAGAAGTTAACAATCTGACCCAAAGCACTTCTAAAGTGTTTTGGTGGTTTACTTTGAACCTTCTCAGGAACACCTTGGAAGCCTTTAATAAGTAAATCTTTTAAATCCCAACCGCAGCAATAAGGAGCCAATAATCCTAAATCATGAATATGTAAAGCACCACTTACGTGAGCTTGTCTAATATTTTCTGGATATAATTTATCAAGCCAATAGCGAGCGGAAACAGCGGAAGCAATATAGTTATTTAAACCTTGAACTGAGAAACTCATATTACTATTCTCTTTCAAACGCCAATCAGCTCGACCCAAATAATCTTCCATTAATTTTTCATCCGAAGTGCCCTTATTAATATCGCGAAGTTGACGATGTTGGTCACGATAAAGAATATAAGTCTTAGCTAATTCTACCTGCTTATTTTCAATTAAAGTAGCCTCAACAATATCCTGAACTTCTTCAACGGCTGGAATAGTATTCTTATGAAAATGCTTAGCAATATTAGCCACGATTTTATCACACAATTCTTCAGCTAATTTATCATTAGTTTCAGAAACAGCTTCCTGAGCATGTTTAATAGCGGTGGTAATTTTGTTTCTATCAAAAGCCACGATTTCCCCAGAACGTTTACGAATTTGAGTGATGATTTCCGGCATAACAAATTGCTAATGTTTTAGAGATTATAGGGGCACAAGGCCAAGTATACAATCTTTAAAAAATTAACTTAAATTATTTTTTTTCTTTTATTAATTTATTAAGCTCTTTTCTAAATTCATTAGCATCTTTGAATTGTTCATAAACAGAAGCGTATCTAATGTAGGCAACCTGATCAACTTTCTTAAGTTGCTTCATTACCATTTGACCAATCTGACGAGAAGTCACTTCACTCTTTTTAAGTTTCTGTAATTCTCTTTCTATTCCATGAACCAACTGTTTGAATTTATCATCAGTCACCGCTCGTTTCTCTAAAGATTTCTTAAGTCCACTAATCAACTTTTCACGGCTATAAGATTCTCTTCGGCCATCACGTTTTACAATCATTAAATCTAAAATTTCTACTTCTTCATATGTAGAAAAACGAAAACCACACTTTAAACATTCACGGCGGCGGCGAAT
>Ga0302207_1000279_pt1 | contig 20875 bp, 13 predicted proteins | sample II_Fen_E2_2_FD_198792 | JGI IMG/M metagenome (GOLD analysis project Ga0302207, IMG submission 198792) | Peat permafrost microbial communities from Stordalen Mire near Abisko, Sweden - II_Fen_E2_2 | ecosystem: Environmental > Terrestrial > Soil > Wetlands > Permafrost | place: Sweden: Abisko...
AAATTTGAGTCTCAATGTTTTATATAAAAAAAAGGGAGGGTTAGAGAAAAAACTCGAAAACTCTATAGATTCAATTTATAACTTCAGCAGTAACAGCCAGGGCATAGAATCAAGGAAACTACTTGGCAACTGGTTGGATGCCGTAAAAGATTTAGAGTCTACAACAGCCATGTATAAATCAATGCAAATTAGGCAAGCCGAATTTATAAACCAGTTTAAACGTTATGCTCCATTGGGATCAACTACCAAAAGGATTGAACGACAAATTACTGTTTTTGAAAGCGAATATCTGGAGATTCTGAATAACCTGAACGCTGCTTTGCAAAATGAGCAAAATACGGATATGATTTCAAATATGCGAATCACCGATGAAGCCAGATTCCCCATAAGTGCCATTCCATCAAAGAAAAAAATATATATTATTATTGCAATCCTCTTTACATTTATATTATATGTTTTAGGAGTATTTCTGGTAGAATTAATGGATCAAAGGATAAAAACACCCGGAAAAATTGGATTACTCACTGGCATTGATTTTTTGGGTGCTTTTTGTTCAAATGCAAATAATAAGTATATGAATACTGAAGCCATTCAACACAAATCATTTTTATTTATTTTTGAAAAAATCAAAACCTGTTCGGTTAATGGTAATAAACCATTTATCATTCAGATTTTGAGTGTATGGGAAGGTGCAGGAAAAACTGCAATTGCAGAAATTCTTCATAGGGAACTAAAAAAAAGGGGTCACAGTGTAAAAACATTAAACATTTTTTCAATTACTTCAGAGAAAGGCACAGATACAAGCATTCAATCAAATATCAATCCCTTTTACAACGCAAGTTATTATACGGACCTGCTTACTGTGGAAGATAAACAAAAAGATTATATTCTTAGTGAAATTCCGGCTATAAGTTTCGGCATTGACAATCCTGTTTTATTAAAGGATGCAGATTTAAGTCTTGTAATTTATGATGCAAGCCTGACATGGTCGAAAGCTGACAGTTTCAACATACAAAAGCTGAAACAACTTATCCCAAATCATCTCTATACAGTGCTTACAAATGTATCGCCAGATAACCTTGAGGAAGTATACGGAGAGATACAAAAAGAACGTTCGAAACTGAGAATATTAATAAAAAAAGTACTGAAACGCATTACATAATTCCGCCATATGAACAGGATTAAAAGTCTACTAAAACGTTCAAATAATATTCATTCCCTGATTGGTAATGTTGTATTTGCGGTATTCAGTATGCTACTTTTTCTATTCATGGTACGACTGCTGAGTAAAGACATGTACGGGAGATGGATTATTTTTATAACTACTGTATCATTGCTTGACATGTTGCGTCTCGGGCTTACAGGTACCGGTGCCATTCGAGCCATTTCAACTACATCAGGCGAAGAACAGTTCCGTAACATTTCTGCTTCATACCGATTAAGTATTTATTCAACTCTTGTAATCACAGCGATATTTATTCCTGTTTATCTGATTTTAAAACCATACTATGGTGACAGCTATTATTTACCGGTTTTACTCTACTATCCATTGCTTGCATTTGTCAATTTGGCACACATGCAAGCTACCAATTACAGTCAGGGAATGATAAACTTTAAACGGGTAATGATTATCCGTTCATTGGTTGGCTCATTGAATTGTTTGTCTATCGGATTGTATATATGGTTCTTCAAAGTTACGCTAACGGGAATCATTATTACCTATTCATTTTCTGACATAGTAGCATCCATAATGGTGATTGCTTTGAAATGGGATGGACGTAAATACCTGAAATACAGTTGCAAATCAAATATAATCAGCCTTCTGCATTTTGGGAAATATTCCACGGCCAGTTTTGTAGGGAGTAACCTATTACGTAGCAGTGACACTATTATAATAAGTTTATCTGCTCTCTTAGGAGCTCCTGCAGTAGCTATTTATGCCATCCCTTTAAAGTTTGTTGAAATAATTGAAATTCCACTGAGAAGTTTCACTGCCACTGCATTTCCGAAACTATCTTTAGCTTATAAAACTGGGAAAGCCGAATTCGGGAAAGTAATGAAAATGTATATTTCCTATTCCATTTTGATGCTAATTCCTGTAGTCATAATAATTCCTTTTTTTTCAGAAATGATTCTGAAGTTTTTTGGAGGAAAAGGGTATGCTGACTCATTAGAACTTCAAAAGCAGATTCTATACATTATTTCATTTTATATCCTGGCGTTACCTCACGATCGATACTCTGGTATAGCTTTATTTGCCTTTGACAAACCGGAACTGAATTTTTACAAGATACTTATTATGCTAGCAATCAACGTTTTTTTTGATATCATCGCCGTATTTGTTTTTAATTCACTCATTCTGGTTGCTATTGGTTCGGTGGTTTTTACCTATATAGGCATTGGTATAGGTTGGTTCCATATCAAAAAGTTCAGTAATTTCAGTCTTCTTGATTCATTTAAGGCAGTTGCTGACACATCTGATTATTTATTTAAAATGGTTATAAAAATTATAAAGACATAGCATTTTAATCAGATATATGGGACAAACAATAGAAATAACGAAGTATAACAGTAAATACTTTACAACGGTAATTGTTACAGGTTTAATTATTACCCTGTTACTTTGTATTGCCATGCTTTTCTTTGCCAAAGATAATTTGATGGCAGGAGTAATCATCCTATTGTTACCTGTTCCTCTAATTTACATGTATTTAATTTTTAAGTTTCCAAAAGTCAGTTTTATATCCGTACTATTTTGTAATTATTTTGCCATCGGACTTTCACGATATATTCCTGCTCCGGTGGGTCTTTCAGTAGATGTAACTCTGTTTTTGACTTTAATCGCAATCCTTTTTAGTCAGTTCAATCACAAAGTAGAATGGAAGCTTGCCGGAAAAGATCTGACCTATATTGCTTTTATATGGTTTGGAATGACAGTTATGCAACTAATAAATCCACAGACCATTAGCCGTGAAGCATGGTTTTATGCAATGCGTAGCCAAAGCCTATATATTCTACTTATTGTGCCGTTAGTATACCTTATCTTCAACAAGCCTAAAGATCTGGATACATTTATAAGTATTTGTGCATGGTTCACCCTTTTTGCAGTATTTAAAGGTCTTATGCAAAAATATATGGGTCTTGATCGTTGGGAGCAACAATGGCTCAATCTGCCAGGAAATCTCAGTACACATATGCTCTTTGGTAAGTTGCGGGTGTTTTCATTTTTCTCGGATGCCGGTACTTATGGTGGAACAATGGGGTATTTTGGAGTATTGTATATCATTCTTGCCATACATGACAAGCGAAAACGAAAAAAAATGTTTTATTACTTCGTAGGGATTATGTCTTTGTATGCTATGCTTATATCAGGTACACGAAGTGCTATTGCAGTTCCTCTTATAGGATTTGTGCTCTATACCATGTTGACTAAAAAGTTTAAGATAATGATTTTTGTAGGAAGCCTGGTATTCTCAATATTCTTTATTCTGAAATTCACTTCTATCGGACAGGGCAATTACGATATTCGTAGAATGAGAAGTGCATTCGATGGAGATAACGCTTCACTGAATGTCAGAAATGGAAACAGAAATATATTTGCTAACTACCTTCAATCACGGCCATTTGGAGGAGGGATAGGTTCGTCCGGCAACTGGGGATTGCGTTTTACACCAAATACCTTATTAGCACAGACACCTACTGATGGCTGGTATATACAGCTTTGGGCTGAGCAGGGTATCGTAGGTTTAACAGTCTATTTACTAATGATATTTTATTTTGTAATTAAGTCAACATTCCTGATTTTTTACAGAATTAAGAAACCTGAAAATCTTCATAAGGCTATTGCTTTTACCAGCGGAATGTATGGTTTGATTGTTTCTTCTTACACTGCTTCGAGTCTAGGACAAATGCCAAATACAATAATTGTTTTTACAAGTATGGTACTGATTTCATTAATGACTAAATGGGAAAGAAATGAAGTTCAAGAAAATTCAAAAGTGAATAATATAGATATTTGAATTTTTCAATCCAGTACATATTGTATTAAATAATCGGTATAGGACAATAAATATTTGATTAACAATATTTGATGTAAATATTGTGCTAAATATTTGATTGTATGAATAGTAATAATTAATTTCATACTGAATTTTAAAATTAAATTAGTATAAAAAGAACAAAAACAAAATAATTAAAGATTATTATTAACTTTTAAAATTTGAAATTATGAATATCACAATTGTTGGAACCGGATATGTCGGTTTAGTTTCAGGGGCATGTTTAGCTGAAACAGGAGCGACAGTTAATTGTATTGACGTAAATCAAAGTAAAATTGATAGTCTCAATAATGGAATTATGCCTATTTATGAGCCTGGTCTTGAGGATCTGGTAAGAAGAAACGTTCAAAAAGAAAGACTTTTATTTAAAACAAAACTTTCAGAAGTTGTAAATGAGAGCGATATCATATTTATTGCTGTTGGAACTCCTCCGGATGAAGATGGCAGTGCCGACTTGAAATATGTTGTTGGCGTTGCACGTGAAATAGGACAAAACTTAAATCAATACACAGTAGTAGTTACAAAAAGTACAGTACCAGTGGGAACAGCAAAAAAAGTAAATGCTGCTATCCTGGAAGAAATGGAAAAACGCGGCGTTAAAATTGAATTCGATGTGGCATCTAATCCTGAATTCCTGAAAGAAGGTAATGCTGTGGAAGACTTTCTTAAACCAGACAGAATTGTAATTGGTGTAGAAAGCGAAATGGCTGAAAAAATTTTAAAGCGTTTATATAAACCTTTTGTTTTAAACGGCCATCCTATTATTGTAATGGATATTGCTTCTTCTGAAATGACAAAATATGCTGCGAATTCCATGCTGGCTACCAAGATCAGTTTTATCAATGATATTGCAAACTTATGCGAAATTGTTGGAGCTGACATAAATATGGTTCGAAAAGGTATAGGGTCTGATGTCCGTATTGGCAACAAATTCCTATATCCAGGAGTTGGTTATGGTGGTTCGTGTTTTCCAAAAGATATTCAGGCATTAATTAAAACTGCAAAAACACATGGCTATTCTTTGAAAATACTGCAAGCAGTTGAAGAAGTAAATAATTATCAGAAAACAATATTATTCAATAAAATATCTACTTATTTCAATGGAGATCTTTCAGGTAAAACTATAGCTATCTGGGGACTATCATTCAAACCGGAAACGGATGATATGCGCGAAGCTCCTTCATTAGTATTAATTGATCAACTAGTTGAACAAGGTGTAACAGTTTGTGCATATGATCCAATTGCAATGCCTGAAACAAAACGCATACTTGGTGATAAGATCAGATACTGTAAAGATATGTATGAAACTTTAATAGGTGCAGATGCACTTGCTGTTGTTACGGAATGGAATGAGTTTCGTTTGCCTAACTTCAAAGTAATGGAAAAACTAATGAATAATAAGGTTTTATTTGATGGTCGTAACATTTTTGATGTGGAACAGTTGATTGAATTCAATTATAAATATTTCAGTATTGGCAAACAACCGATTAATTTGTAAAAGTTTTGTTTGAGAATTGTTTCATAAACCGGACAAAACCGGTTTATGAAACAGAACAATATTTTCTTTGATCTTTCAACATTCAAACTGACAGTTGAAAGAATTACGCTATTTTTCTGTCAAAGTTGAAACTCATCTCTGAAAACAACACATATGATTCAAATTTACTTAACAACTGCTTATTATTTAATTCAGCTTAGTATACTTATTTTGTTGGCTTTAGCCACATTGTATATATTTATATTTTCAGTTGCAGGGCTGTTTTATTGTCAAAAAAAGAGTAATATTTCCGTCAAAATGAAAAGGATAGTAGTTCTTATACCAGGTTATAAAGAAGATGAAGTAATCGTCGAAGTCGCAAAAGAAGCCCTCAATCAAAGTTATTCTAAGGATTTATTTGATGTGGTTATAATTGCAGATTCTTTTATGCCGAAGACAATTGAGAATCTAAAAAAATTGCATGTAACGGTAATTGAAGTCAATTTTGAAATAAGTACCAAATCAAAAGCTTTGAATAAAGCCATGGAAAAACTAACGAATAAATACGATATTGCTGTTGTTTTAGATGCTGATAATATAATGGCTTTTGATTTTCTTGAAAAAATGAATGCATGTTTTGATGAGAATATAAAAGCCGTGCAGGGTCATCGTACTGCCAAAAATCTCAATACAAGTCTGGCTGTTCTAGATGCAGTGAGCGAAGAAATTAACAACCATATTTTCCGTAAAGGACATCTTGCTTTGGGTTTATCTTCTGCAATCATTGGCTCGGGAATGGCATTTGACTATCATTATTTTAAAGATTTGATGTTGAATGTAAAAGCTATAGGAGGTTTTGATAAGGAAATTGAACTAAAGATACTTAAAGCCGGATACAAAATTGAATATTTACATGATGCGTATGTTTATGATGAAAAAGTTCAGAAAGCAGATGCATTCACCAATCAACGTAAAAGATGGATTTCAGCTCAACTCCATTACTTCCGCAAGGATATTGGGAGTTCAATTTTACATCTGATTACAAAGGGTAATGTGGATTACTTTGATAAGGCGATACAATTCATACAACCTCCCCGAATACTTCTACTCGGAGCAATTATAATTTCAACAATTGGTTTCACACTTATTAATTATTTATTCGAAATTCATCAAAATTTAAATTTGATTTGGTTCGTATTATTGATTATTTGCTTACTGACTTTTCTATTTTCGATTCCAAAAAGATTTTACAATTTAAAAACGGGTAAAGCGTTGTTAGAGTTACCTAAAGGCATGTATTTAATGTTAATTTCTTTGTTCAAAATAAAAGGCGCCAACAAACAATTTTTGCATACCAAACATACATCAGTAAATTAAAAAAAAAATAAATCGAAAAGTAAAATACCCTAAAATCATTTTATTTATGGTTTAGGCAAGTTAAATCAAATCATTAATTTACTGATTCAATTGTTTGGTGGCAATATTAATCAATAAAAGTCAAACAATAGATAATTAGGTTGATCTGAAAAAAAACAATATTTATTTTTCCAATGTTAAACTTTAAATCAACTTTAAAATGAAAATCGGCATTGAAGGACAACGGCTATTCAGGAAAAAGAAACATGGCATGGACATGGTGGCACTGGAATTGATTAAAAATCTCCAGAAAATCGATAGTCAAAATGAGTATGTGATTTTTGTGAAACCCGATGTGGACAAAACATGTATACCGTTTGTTTCTAATTTTAAAATAGTAGAACTTGGTGGTGGTCCATATCCAAGCTGGGAGCAGATTGCATTGCCAAGAGCAGCTGAGAAAGAAGGTTGTGAATTACTTCATTGTACCAGCAACACCGGTCCAATTATATGTAAAGTACCCCTGATAATTACATTGCATGATATTATTTATCTGGAGAGTATTAGTCTTTTCAAAAAATCAGGAACCTGGTATCAGAAATTCGGGAATATGTACCGTCGCTGGGTAGTACCATCTGTTGTAAAAAAGTGTATGAAAGTAGTTACAGTATCAGATTTTGAAAAAGAAAGAATCCGCATCATTATGGGACTAGGTGATAATCTGACTACCATTTACAATGGAGTAGGTGATCATTTTGTAAAGATAACTGATAAAAATATTTTACTGAAATCAAAACAGAAATACAAACTTCCTGATAATTTCTTGTTCTTTCTTGGGAATACGGATCCGAAGAAAAATACTCCCAATGTACTGAAGGCATTTGCGGATTTCAACAATCATTCTGAAACCAAATACAAACTCGTAATGCTTGATTATGAAGAGAACGCTTTGATGAAAGTACTAAACGATATTGAACATCCAGAACTACGTGCTGATATTGTAATGACAGGTTATGTCCCAAACATAGAAATGCCTGAAATCATTAATCAATGCAAAGTATTTCTATATCCATCATTGAGGGAAAGTTTCGGAATTCCGATTTTGGAAGGTATGGCTTGCGGAGTTCCCGTTATTACTTCAAATACTTCTTCGATGCCCGAAATTGCAGGTAATGCAGCACACCTAGTAGATCCATACAAACCCGAAAAAATTGTTGCCGCTATTGAACGTATACTGAATGATAAAGAATACAGAGATTCGTTATGTCAAAAAGGAATTGAAAGAGCTTCACAATTTTCATGGAAACACATGGCTGAGAAATATTTTGAACTTTACACGGAAATGACAAACAAGTAATTATACAAGAATATGTTGAATGGCGAAAATATAATATGTATTGCAAATACAAGTTGGTTTGGAAATTATGCCAAATCAACTGTTCATATAATGGAAAGATTGGCAAGGCAAAATAACATTTTGTTTGTTGAGTATCATTATACTGTCAAAGATATTATTGCTACCTGGCTGGGTAAACAAAATGCACCGGTGAAACGATTGTTCGGAATTAATAGTCTCATGAAAATTGAAACAAATGTCGGTTCTAAAGTATTTAATCTAGTTCCGCCTGCGGGAATTCCGGTATACTTCCTCAAAAATGAAAAGATATTTAATCTTTTATTTCGTTTCAACTCTTACATATACAGAAAGGCTTTGCAAAAAGTCATTAGCAAACTGAATTTCCAACGTCCTATAATTATTACTGCATATAACCCTTTTTATGGACTTTCATTGCAGAATAAACTAGGTGCGAAAACAAATATATATTACTGTTATGACGGTGTAGAATCAGTTTTTTTTGGAGAAAGGATTTTTAAGGTTGAAGAAATGTTTTCTAAAAGTGCAGATGCTATTATCACTACATCCGACTTTCTGAATAATGAGAAGTTAAAACTGAATTCAAATAGTTTTGTAGTAAAAAATGGAGTTGACTTTTCATTGTTTTCAAAATATGCAAAAAAAGAAATCTATAAAAGAGACAGGAAAAGAGTTGGTTTTATTGGAAGTTTAGATCCACGCTTTGATATCGAGACTGTTGAATATGCAGTAAGAAAGCTAAGTCATTTTGATTTTGAATTCACAGGTGACATGAGGAATGTAACTATGAAGAACAAGCTTAGATCTTATCCTAACGTTCAATTTTTCGACCCAGTGAAACCAAATACTGTACCTGAACTGCTTGCGAAGTATGATGTAGGAATAATTCCATATATAGTCAATGAAGTTAATAAAAATATTTATCCATTGAAAATAAATGAATATTTGGCGGTAGGAGTGCCTGTGGTAATGACGCCATTTGCCTATCTTCCTGAATTTGAAAATATGGTATCAGTATCGATTGACAAAGATGATTTTTGTACTAAACTAATTTTTGAAACTGAAACTGATACACCTAAGAAGCTAAGCCAGCGGATTCTTTTTGCATCAGAAAATTCGTGGGATGCACGAACTGAAAGTTTTAGCCGGATCATTGAGTCGTTTATTTAAATAGAATTTAATAACACTTTAAATTTGAGATTATGTATTACAGAAACATTTCAGACATGAATCAACTCATCCTGAAAAAGCTTAGCATTTTGCCTCGTGATTTTGATTTAATTGTTGGAATTCCAAGGAGTGGAATGTTGCCTGCTAATTTATTAGCTCTATATCTCAGCAAACCATTTACCGATATACATTCTTTTGTCAATGGTCATATTTACAAATCCGGTGAACGTGGTCAGTTTATTGATATTAATATATTTAAAAAGATTTTGATAGTTGATGACAGCATAGCCTCAGGTTCTGCGATGCAGAAATCAAAAGAATTGATTAGATCTTTAAATCCTGATTTTGATATAAGTTTTTGTGCCATTTATGTAGTTCCTGGGAAAGAAAAAGTAGTGGATTATTATTTTGAACTGGTTCCCCTACCCCGTTATTTTCAGTGGAATATTCTGCATCACACAACGTTGGGAAAAGCTTGTTTTGACATTGATGGAGTCCTTTGTGTAGATCCTGATAATGATCAAAATGATGATGGTCCAAAATACCGGGATTTTATTGTAAATGCTGCACCTCTGTATATCCCATGCAGTAAAATTGGTACACTTGTTACTTCGAGACTTGAAAAATACAGAAAAGAAACAGAGATATGGCTAGAAAAAAACAACGTCATGTATGATAAACTGGTCATGCTGGATTTACCAGATATGAAAGCACGCCAAAAGGCAAACAATCATGCTGCATTTAAAGCCGATACTTACATGCATAATGAATATATTCTGTTTTTTGAGAGTTCTATGAGTCAGGCACTTGAAATTAATAGAATTACAAAAAAGCCAGTCTTATGTACCGAAAATTTCGAAATGATTTTCGATGCTCAGTCGTTTGCTTATAATTTAAAAAGTGGAAAACATTTTCCATGGCTTAGAAGTTTCGCTCTAAAAATACGTGATATAATAAGAAAACAGAGAAAAATTTACAACTGAACTATCTGGCAATATAAATATAAAATCTGGAATTATTATGAAAATACTTGAGATCATTTTTTGGATTCTAATAGGAATCATTTTTTACACATATCTTGGTTATGGAATTATTTTATTTTTAATGATAAAAATAAAACGTATTTTCACAAGAAAAGAATCTGTTCAACTTAACGAAACAGATTTACCTGAAGTAACGTTGCTAATTGCAGCTTATAACGAGCAGGATTATGTAAAAGCAAAGGTTGAAAACACCCTTCAATTGAATTATCCTGGCAAAAAACTCCATCAGATTTGGGTTACAGATGGTTCTACTGATAAAACACCGGAATTTTTAGCTGCTTATCCCGAAATAGATGTGTTGCATAAACCTGAACGTAATGGAAAAATTGCTGCTATGAACCGTGGAATAAAGTATGTAAAAACACCTATTGTTATTTTCTCTGATGCGAATACACTATTAGGCAAAGAATCTGTCATTAAAATTGCAGGAATGTTCAATAATAAAAATACAGGTTGCGTGTCGGGAGAAAAGCGGATTCTGAATAATGATCAAGAAGCTGCTTCGGCTGCCGGTGAAGGCATTTACTGGAAATATGAATCAAAACTTAAAAAGTGGGATGCAGAACTATATTCTGCAGTGGGTGCAGCCGGTGAACTTTTTGCTATTCGTACAGAACTTTTCAATGAGGTAGAACCAGATACCCTACTTGACGATTTTATCATCTCACTTAGAGTGGCCATGAAAGGCTACAAAATTGATTATGACCCCGAAGCGTATGCCATTGAAACTGCATCGGCAAATGTAAAAGAAGAACTTAAAAGAAAAATACGAATAGCGGCCGGTGGTATTCAATCCGTAATAAGGTTATTTCCGTTGCTTAACATATTCAAATACGGCATGTTATCGTTTCAGTACATTTCACACCGTGTCTTGCGTTGGACGATCACTCCGGTTGCTTTATTATTAGTATTATTGCTTAACATATTTCTGATTTCTATTTCAAACTTTTATATAGTAATATTGGCATTGCAGATACTTTTTTATATTTCTGCTTTCATAGGGTGGAGACTTGAAAACAAAAGATTAAAAGTAAAGATATTTTTCATACCATACTATTTTTTTATTATGAATTATGCAGTATTTATGGGCTTTGGAAGGTATATACAGAAAACTCAGAGTGTAAACTGGGAACGGGCAAAACGGGCTTAAATCAACTAAAATAAAACACAACTAATTATTAAAACAGAATGTCATGAGTAGAATATTAATAACAGGCGGTGCAGGCTTTATCGGCTCACACCTTTGCGACAGACTTTTAAGTGAAGGTAATGAAGTGATTTGTTTGGATAACTTTTTTACAGGTCGAAGATTAAATATAAAACATAATCTTTCAAATGGTAATTTTGAATTTGTACGGCATGATGTTACTTCGCCTTACATGGCAGAAGTGGACGAAATTTACAACCTGGCTTGTCCGGCATCGCCCATACATTATCAGTACAATCCGATTAAAACAGTGAAGACGTCAGTTATGGGTGCGATCAATATGCTCGGATTGGCAAAACGCGTAAAGGCTAAAATACTTCAGGCTTCAACCAGTGAAGTATATGGTGATCCGAATATACACCCACAGACAGAGGAATACTGGGGTAATGTAAATCCAATTGGCAGCCGTTCTTGTTACGACGAAGGAAAAAGATGTGCTGAAACCCTGTTTATGGATTATCATCGTCAGAATGGGGTAAAAATAAAGATTATAAGGATATTCAATACTTACGGACCACGTATGAATCCAAATGATGGCCGTGTTGTTTCAAATTTCATTGTACAGGCATTACGCGATCAGGACATTACTATTTTTGGTACCGGTGAGCAGACACGAAGTTTCCAGTATGTTGATGACTTACTGGAAGGTATGATCCGCATGATGAATACACCCGACACTGTGATCGGACCGATAAATATCGGAAATCCGAATGAATTTACCATGATCGAGTTAGCAACAAAAGTTATCGAAATGATCGGTTCTAAATCAAAACTTATATTTCAACCGCTTCCCTCTGACGATCCTAAACAACGGCAACCAAATATTTCAAAAGCTAAAGAATTTCTGAACAACTGGAATCCAAACATTCAACTTCAGGAAGGTTTAATCAAAACAATTAATTATTTTGAAGACGAACTTAAATCAAGAAAGTAAATAGTTTATCGGTATATTTTTCAAAACACATATCTTTCTTAAAATAAATAACTATGGAAGCTTTATATACTGACAATCAGGATAAATTTAAGGAAAACCTCAAACAAATGGAGGATTCTAATGAAGTAAAGTCTGTTTTGTTATTGATGGCAAATGATAAAACATTTTCAGTTGAGTTTTTGAATCCACTCCTTAAATCATTTTTAAAACCTATTATTGGTGGAGTTTTTTATGAAGTTATTTACAACAGTAAGCAAGAAAACAAAGGTATTTTATTAATTCCGTTGTTATTTAAATTAGAAATAGAAATTTTCAACTTTGCTGATAGCAACCTAAAAGTATTTGAAAAATTAGATTCAACTTACTCAAACAAACTTAATGAGAATGGAGGTATTTTCATTTTCATCGATGCATTTGCTCCGCAAAAAAGCACATTTATTGAAAACTTGTTTAATTTCTTTGGTTTTAAATACTCATTCTTTGGAGCCGGTTGCGGTTCAGATTCTTTTGTTTCATTCCCTTGCATTATCCATAATTCAGGAGTTTATGAAAACGCTGCAGCAATAGGTTATACTACAGAGCAATTATCAATGGGTGTAGCCCATGGGTGGAATTCCATTTCGGAGCCATTGAAAGTAACCGAATCGGAAAATTGTAAAATTCAGACTATAAATTGGGAACCTGCCTTTGAGGTTTATAAAAAAATTGTTGAAAAACATTCAAGTTTAGTATTTGACAACAACAATTTCTCTGAAATTGCAAAATGTTATCCTATAGGCTTGATAAAAATTGATGGCGAGCAGGTAATTCGAGATCCATATACTACTAACGATGGAGCATTGTATTGCCTGGACATTGTTGATACAGGGCAGTATATCACAGTAATGAATGGAAATTCGGCCTCATTGATAGAAGGTGCTGTAAAAGCAGCTGAGAAATGCGAAACTAGCAATAAAGACAAAGATATTATTTCAGAGTTTACTTTTTGTGTGGATTGTTTTTCAAGAGTCAATTTTTTAGAAAAAGATTATTTCAAAGAATTAAAAGCTATTGAAAGAAATAAGCCGGTATATGGAGTGGTTTCTTTTGGCGAAATAGCTAACACAGGCGATTCTTTCTTAGAAATATTCAACAAAACAATAATAGTAGCCGGATGGAAACACAACTTTTAAAATCAGAAATTTTCTTAGAACTAATATTTTGTGCCGAACATAAAGAAAAAGAGGATGAAATTATTGATGAGGTTCTGCATGCTTATTTGCGAAAACTAAATTGTTTTATGGTTTGTATCTTAAAGCAGAATGACTCTGTACTTATCGAAAAACAATTGCTACCATTCACTTTTAAAAGAGATCCAGCGTGGCAGTTTATAAAAAACTACATTAACGGATCTGAAAACAGACTCATTAAAGAATTTTTCGAAGTGCAACACGACAACTTCTATTATTACATTTATCATCTGACAAATTATGGTTATCTAATAATTGGAAGAAAAAACTCTTTTGATAATATTTTTTTACACGAATTTCGTATGGTAGTAAACTTATTGAACAAAACACTTTCGAAATCCATAGAAGATGAACGCAGAAAACAGGTTGAAAAGAAACTTGCTGATGAACGGCGCTTATTGCGAACAATTATTGATAATATTCCCATAAATATATATACCAAAGATTTACAATACCGTAAAACACTGGCAAATGCGACCGAAGTGAAGCATTTAGGCAAGAGTTATGAGTCCGAGGTGATCGGTAAAACCGACAGTGAACTTTATGGGAAAGCCATCGGAGAAAGCACCCTTATTGAGGATAAAAAAGTGTTGATCGATGGAGAATCAATACTGGCTGAAGAAAGATATGTTACCAACGATCGTTGGGCATTAGTTTCAAAACTCCCTATAAAAGAAGATGATGAATCCATAACCGGAATGTTGGGCATAAGCGTTGACTTTACTGAACAAAAAATATCGAGGGATCAGACATTATTATTTTTGAACTTATTGGATAATTCGTCGGATGCTTTACAGGTAACACTTGAATCCGGACAGCTTTTTTATGTCAATAAAACGGCCAGCGAACGATTGGGAATTAACCCGAATGAAGCACAAAAATATAATGTTACCAATTACATAAATAGCTTCAAAACTTTAGAGTCTTGGTATAAACATGTAGATGATTTAAAAAAAAGTGATATTATAACAACAGAAGGAATCAATATAAACCAGAAGACAGGAAGCAAATTTCCAGTTGAGGTACAGGTTAAACATGTAGTAATAAATGGTACCGGTTATATCATAGCCAATTCCCGTGATATTTCGGAACGCAAATTAGTCAATGAAGCTTTAAAGGAAAGTGAAACCCGTTTTAGACACATGGCAGACAGTTCTCCTGTATTAATCTGGACAGCCGGTTTGGACACATTATGCGATTATTTCAATCAAACATGGCTCGATTTTACTGGCCGGACTATGGAGCAGGAAATGGGCAATGGTTGGTCTGAGAATGTTCATCCAGATGACTTCCAGCATTGCGTCAAAACGTATTTTGATTCATTCAATGCACGAAAGAAATTCAGCATGGAATATCGACTGAAACATGCCGATGGTCAATATCATTGGTTACTGGATATCGGCAATCCACGTTTCACACCCGAAGGATTATTTATAGGTTACATCGGTTCATGTATGGATATCACAGAAATCAAGAATGTTGAAAAGACACTACGTTATCAGACTATGGCATTAGATCAATGTCCGGTAAGTATTGTCATGACCGACCTTAAAGGTGTTATCGAGTACGCTAATCCCAAAGCATGCGAAACAACAGGATATACCTCCGATGAGCTTATGGGACAAAATCCACGGATATTAAAATCAGGAGATACCCCATCAAATGAATATCAGCTCCTCTGGGAATCTATAACTCAGAATAAAACCTGGAAAGGAACTTTTCACAATAAAAGGAAAAATGGTGAATTTTATTGGGAATCTGCCGAAATTGCACCGATACAGGATGTTCATGGAATGACAACAAGTTATCTGGCGATAAAAGAAGATATAACAGAGCGTAAAAAACTTGAAGATGCATTACGAGAGAACGAAGAAAAGTACAGGATTATCTTTTCGCAGAATCCACAACCCATGTGGATATACGATATGGATACACTCGATTTTCTGGAGGTAAATCAAGCTGCAATAAATCACTATGGATATTCGAAAGAAGAATTTCTGTCCATGACACTTAAAGACATCAAATCTACAGAAGATTTGACTCAATTTTACCAATCAGTGGAAAGAGCCAAATCTAATGAAAGCACAAAAGAAGAATCAAGACACATCAAGAAAAACGGGCAAGTCATAGACCTGGAGATTACATCGCAATCTATTCATTTTAAAGGAAAAAATGCACGACATGTCTTATTAAATGATGTAACCAAGCGGAAACAGAATGAATTAAAACTTCAACAAAGTGAGTTGAAGTACAGACAAATCACTGAAAATATTTCAGATGTTGTCTGGACAACTGATTTGCAGATTAACACACTATTTATGAGTCCTTCGATTGAAAAAATGGTTGGTGAATCGGTTGATAAGTATATAAAAAGACCATTAAGCGAAAAATTTACTAAAAAATCATTGGAGAAAATGAATTTCCTTTTCGCTTTAGAATTAGAAAAAGAGAAAGATATACGATTTGATAAAAACAGAACACTTACGCTTGAAGTGGAACATTTACGTGCAGATAGAAGCGTATTTTGGGCTGAAATAAACATCTCGATCCTAAGAGATGAGAGTGGAATTCCGATTGGAATGCAAGGAGTTACTCGTGACATTTCACAACGTAAAAAAGCTGAAATAGAGTTACGTAAAAATGAAGAACGTAAAGCCTCTCTTATTGCAAGTATGAGCGATATTGTTTTTGTCCTTGACAGAAATCTAATTTTAAGCGATTTGAGCATACCTCCAGGTTTCAATTTTTCAATTGATCTGGAAAATTTTCTAGGTAAAACTTTTGATGTCATTCCCATACCTCATCATGCCAAAACACGTTTGACAGATGCATTAATTTCATGTCTAACCAATCATACTTCCAATATAACAGAATTCTACCTTGATTTGCCTTCAAATCGTAAATGGTTTGAACTTCATGCAACAGTTCTTACACAGTTTGGTGAACAAAGTGGAGTTACAACTTTAATCCGGGATATTACAGATCGTAAATTCGCAGAACAAACAATTCGCCAACAGGCAAAATTGAAGGATATCTTATACCGGATTTCAATGATTTACATCAATATAAATCTGGACAAAGTTGAAGAAGCGATTCAAAATTCGTTAAAAGAGCTGGCTGAATTTGTAGGATCTGATAGAGCATATATTTTTGATTATGATATTGTTGACCACACCATGACAAATACTTTCGAATGGTGTACTGAAGGAATAATACCTGAAATAAACAATTTAAAGAAGATACCATTAGATGAGTTTCCTTATTTCTATGAAAATCACCAAAAAGGGGATGAACTTTGTATAAACGATGTTTCTGTATTAACAGAGAATAATTACGGCCGTTTGAGAGCTGGTTTAGAAGTACAGGGTATAAAAAGTCATATATCCATACCCATGATGACTTCGGATAAATTAATTGGATTTGTAGGTTTTGATTCAATGAAACAGAAACATTTCTATAATGATAAGGAAAAAAAACTTTTGGAAGTTTTCTCTCAAATGCTTGTAAATATAACAGAAAGAAAACGAAGTGAATCGTTCTTAGTGATCCAGGAAGAAAAATACCGGAATATTATATCAAATATGAATCTGGGAATAATTGAGGTGGATAGGGATGAGAATATCCTTTATGCAAACCAAAGTTTCAGCACGATTTCAGGATATAGTATTGATGAGTTATTATCAATGAAAACCAATGCATTCCTACTGTCACCCAATGATGTCAACATATTGACAGAAAAGCTTAAAATGAGAGAAAAGGGAATTTCCGACAGTTATGAACTTGTTGTTAAAAACAAACGGGGTGAACAACGTTGTTGGCTAATAAGCGGCGCTCCTAATTTTAATGATAATAATGAATTAAAAGGGACTATTGGCATACATCTGGATATTACAAAGCAGAAATTGCTTGAAAAGGAACTTGGAGAAGCTGTAAAAAAAGCCGAACAAGCTACAAAGGCTCAGGAAATGTTTCTTGCAAATATGAGTCATGAAATTCGGACACCATTGAATGTAATCACAGGTATGGTGCGCGAATTAAACAAGGAAAACCTCACTGACCGGCAAAGGGAGTACGTGAAACATTCTGAAACTTCGACATTACATTTATTGACAATAGTGAATAATATATTGGACATGTCGAAAATTCAGGCTGGTGAATTTGTTCTGGATGTGAGAGATTTCAGCATGGATTCGGTTGCTAACGATGTGTATAGTATTCTTCATTCAAGAGCAAGTGATAAAAAACTTGATTTCAGACTGAATATTTCCCCAAATATTGAACATGTACTTATAGGAGACCCTGGGCGTTTGAGACAAATTTTAATTAACCTGCTTGGGAATTCAATTAAATTTACTGACACAGGTCATGTCGAATTAAATATTCAGGTTGTAAATACAAATAATTATTTTCAACGAATACTTTTTGAAGTTGTTGATTCAGGCATAGGCATGAGTGAGGAATACATCAGTAAACTATTTGATAAATTCACACAGGAAGAAGCTTCATCCAACAGACGTTTTGAAGGATCAGGATTAGGAATGAGCATTACCAGAGAACTGGTACAGTTGATGAATGGAAGCATTGAAGTTAAAAGTCAGAAAGGAATTGGAACTCATATACGTTTTGAATTGAGCTTTCCAGTTGGCGATGAATCAAAATCAATAATTAAGACGAACAAGATCAATAAAAACAGTTTTGAGGATGTAAAGATTTTATTGGTAGAAGACAATGAAATGAATCGTTTTATTGCCATTCAAAGCCTGAAAAGAACCGGTTGTGAGGTAACTGAAGCAATAAATGGACTTGAAGCTTTAGAAAAGCTAAAGAAAGGGACTTTCGATATAATCTTAATGGATATTCAAATGCCGAAAATGAATGGTATAGATGCAACTAAATTTATCAGGATGGAGTTAAATAATGAAATACCTATTATTGCATTAACTGCTAATGCATTTAAGAATGATATTGATTTATATTTATCCATTGGAATGACAGATTACCTGTTAAAACCATACAAAGAAGAAGACCTGTATCGGGTTATTGATAAATTCATAAAAAAGAAAGTTTCCAAAGTAAAACTTTATGATATAGCACAGTTGACACAAATCAGTCAGGGTGACTATACATTTATCAATTCCATGTTGGATTTATTTGTAAAATTAGCAACTGAAACTATTGAAAAATTTAATGAAGCACTAAAAAATCATGATTTAAACTCAATACATAAAATTGCACATAAAATTAAGCCAAGCATTGACAATCTTCAAATTGTCAAAATAGCTGATCAAATCCGGCAACTAGAAAAGTTTAGTCTTATTGAGAATTCTGAATCTGCTTTAAGTGATTTAATTAATGACGTGATAACTGTTTTGGAAAATGTTATTGCTGAAATAAGTCTAACTTAAATTATTCATAATAACTGACGCTTTTTTATCAATGGAACCACGTCGGATTTTTCATAACCAGTTGCTTAAAATAAATGTATCATTCAACTAATTATTTGAGGGATATCCATTCATATGATGGTAATTGTTGAACAAAGAAATGGATTTTATATATCATTGGAATTTTTAATTTTATCGAATCCAGAATTATCAATAAATTAACATATATATTGAATCAAAAGAAAGGAAATGTACATGACATTTCCTTTCTTTTAATTTTATTGAAATACCAATACGATTGGCGTTTTTTTCAAATCTATCGTCCTTTGATAATTCTAAAGAGGATGGATATAATGGCTATTACCAAAAGAATATGAATGATACCCCCGGCACTGTAAGCAAAAAAGCCAATCGCCCAAAAGATAAAAAGTAGGAGTGCTATTAAATAAAGTATATTGCTCATATTCGTAAATTTATAGTTTAAGTTAATAATTATTGCTAATAAAATACAGGATTCAATTTATTTTTAATATATCAATTAAATGCAGCAGACAAATAAAAATTTATGACTGCATTATTTGCATCCGGAACTGCATATGTTGAATTTAAAAATGTTTTAGTTTTTCCGACCTTTGTCAATCCATAATTGTAACGTGCACCCATGGTAAATGATCCGACATCTAATCCGGCCCCAAAAACAGCACCGGCATCGATACGATTATAATCGTTTACATTTATATTTTGTTCAAAGTTAAACAGATTAATATTTGCCTGATTTGTTACTTTCCCATCAACCATATAGGCTACATAAGGTCCAAACTGAATATTTAGTAAGTGAGTCAGCTGAACTACACATAAAACAGGAACTTCAAGATAAGTCAGGTTAAACTTGGCTGTACCATCCACAAAAAGATTATTATAGGTCACTGAAGCCCCTTTTGTTGTCACTGAAAATTCCGGTTGTATAGACAGAAAACTTGTGACTGGTAATTTATCAAAGACTCCGAGATTGAAACCTACAATCATATCCGAACTTTTAGCATCGGAAGTATAAAGATTGGAAAGGTTTAAGCCTCCCCGTACACCAAATTGCATTGTCTTTTTGTCCTGAGCCTGGCAAGGCGATAATATCATGCTCAAAAGCAAAAGTGAAACTGATAGCAGATTAACTAGTTTTTTCATATTGTTGTTTTTAAAAATGTAAATCAAATAATTTATGTACAAAGATATATTATTCAAATCTACAAAGTTTACATAATTTATGGAATAAGTTACATAATTCACACATCCGTATTTTTAATAAAACCATCAGAACAGAACATAAAAAAAGCAGACATATTGGTCTGCTTTATTATTAGAAGTGGAATTCTACTTCTTTATATGTTCGTCGGTTAAACTTTTCAAAGTCTTACCCAGTTGATTTAGTTCACGGTTAAAATCACTTTTAAATTTACCCCAATCGGTATGAGTTTTTTCATAATTACCAATCCTGGTTTTGAGATTCTGGTTTTTCAGTTGAAGCGAATCAATTCTGCGGGCATACACTTCATCGAGGGCTGAACCGGGTTTGTTCATTTTCAATTTAAGTTTTGCGATACCCACTTCGTTATTCTTTATTTTTAATTCGGATTCCAGTTTAAAT
>Ga0302207_1000282_pt1 | contig 20762 bp, 19 predicted proteins | sample II_Fen_E2_2_FD_198792 | JGI IMG/M metagenome (GOLD analysis project Ga0302207, IMG submission 198792) | Peat permafrost microbial communities from Stordalen Mire near Abisko, Sweden - II_Fen_E2_2 | ecosystem: Environmental > Terrestrial > Soil > Wetlands > Permafrost | place: Sweden: Abisko...
CCAACTAAAAACGCCGCAGAATATCCCGCAGCGTCTTTTAATTATGAATTATGAATTAATAATTACGAATTATCTTATCAGTCCTTTTCCAGTCATTTCCTTTGGTTGTGCAATGCCCAGGATCTGGCAAATGGAAGGAGCTACATCAGCCAGTTTGCCATTCTCTACTTTTGCATCGGCACGGCTGGTTACATAAACAAACGGTACCGGATTCAACGTATGTGCCGTATTAGGCGATCCATCCGCATTCTCAACATGATCGGCATTCCCGTGGTCGGCAATGATAATCACTTCATAGTCGTTGGCTTTCGCAGCTTCCACCACTTCTTTCACACAATTGTCAACAGTTATAACCGCTTTTTGGATTGCTTCGTAAATGCCGGTATGTCCCACCATATCACCATTGGCAAAGTTCAAGGCGATAAAATCGTATTTTTGGGTATTCAGTGCGGCAACAAGTTTATCCGCTACTTCCGGTGCACTCATTTCCGGTTGCAGGTCATAGGTAGCTACCCGGGGAGAAGGAACAAGGATTCTTTCTTCGCCGTCAAATTCGCTTTCACGTCCTCCTGAGAAAAAGAAGGTCACGTGTGCAAATTTCTCTGTTTCGGCTATACGCAGTTGCTTTAATCCCAGGCTGGATATATATTCTCCGAGTGTGTTCTGAACATTGTCTTTGTCGAATAAAATGTGTAATCCTTTAAATGAGGAATCATAGGGAGTCATGCAATAATATTCCAATGGGATAGTATGCATGCCTGCTTCCGGCATTTCTGTCTGGGTAAGTACCACGGTCAGTTCCTTGGCACGATCATTCCGGTAATTAAAGAAGATAACCACGTCACCTGCTTCAATAGTTGCTAACGGCTTCCCGGCAGCATCAACGGCTATTATTGGTTTGATAAATTCATCGGTAATTCCTTCATCGTACGAAGCCTGTAAAGCAGCTACAACATCCGTGGTGGCTGCACCTGTCCCGTTTACCAGCAGGTCATAAGCCAATTTTACCCGTTCCCAGCGTTTATCGCGGTCCATGGCATAATAACGGCCAATCACAGAGGCTATTTTACCTCCTGATTTTTTTGTATGTTGTTCCAGTTGTTCCAGGAATCCTTTTCCACTGCGTGGGTCGGTATCACGGCCATCCATAAAGCAATGTACAAAAGCATCATCGATGCCGTATTCCTTTGCAATATCGCACAATTTGAATAAATGGTCCAGTGAACTATGAACGCCTCCATCGGAAACTAATCCCAGAAAGTGAATTTTCTTTTTATGATCGCGTGCATACGAATAAGCACTGATAATTTCAGGGTTATCCATGATGCTGTTGTCGCGGCATGCAATGTTTATTTTTACCAGGTCCTGGTATACTACCCGTCCGGCACCGATATTCAGGTGACCTACTTCCGAGTTGCCCATTTGCCCTTCAGGAAGTCCTACATCTTCCCCTGATGCAAGCAGTTGTGAATTCGGATAATTGGCCAGTAATGATTTCCAGTAAGGAGTTGGCGTGCTGTAGATAGCATTGGAATGAGAATGATTCCCTATTCCCCAACCATCCAAAATCATAAGAAGTGCTTTTTTGCTCATATTATTTTGTTGATTATTATTTGATTCGTTAATTCGGATGGTTGATGACCAACTTACATATCCTTCATTTTTTGAAGGTGCAAAATTACTCATTTTTCAGCATGTAACAAACATCTTCCTGTCGATTTTTTTGTTATACTTTGACGCAATAAAATGCGATCCATCACGATAGCTATCTGAATGGTTTAATTTTTTGTTTTGTTTTAATTTGTAGAATACATTTTCAAATTTTCAAATGAATACATTTTTACATTTTCAAATTTTCAAATTTCACGTATCTTTGCATTCTAAAAGCTAAATCCTATGTTTATTGTTATTGCCTGTATGGTAGCCGGAATTGTGGTGGGTTATTTGTTGCGCATGCGGAGAATTCATTTTATCCATCGATTCATATTGATACTTATCTGGTTGCTCCTGTTTATGCTTGGACTGGAGGTCGGTGCCAATGAAACAGTTATCCGTCAGTTCGGCACCCTTGGGATCGAGGCTTTCCTGCTGGCTTTTGCAGGGACTTTGGGCAGTGTTATCTTTGCCTGGTTTCTATGGTTGACGGTACGTACTAAATCCGTATCCAAATGAAAGGCAGCATCATTATTCTTTCTTTCTTTGCCACGGGATTGCTGCTTGGCATATTCCGTTTTTTCCCGCAGGAGATTTTAAATTATAACATCAGTTTCTATGTCCTTTGCGCCTTGATGTTTTCTGTTGGCATCAGCATAGGCAATGACCCTTCGGCTTTCGGTCAGTTTCGAAACTTAAATCCCCGTCTTATTTTTCTCCCCCTGATGACCATTGTAGGTACCTGGCTTGGTGTGATAGCCGTAAGTTTCTTTCTTAAAAACCGTACCATGGCCGATTGCCTGGCAGTAGGGTCCGGTTTTGGCTACTATTCACTGTCCAGCATCCTCATTACCCAGTACAAAGGGGCTGAACTGGGGACCATTGCGTTGCTTGCTAATATTATGCGTGAAGTCTTAACCCTCCTTTTAGCTCCCTGGATGGTCAGGTATTTCGGTAAACTGGCACCCATCTGTGCAGGTGGAGCAACTACCATGGACACTACCTTCCCCATTATTGTCCGTACCTCCGGAAAAGACTATGCCATTGTATCCATTTACCAGGGTTTTATCATGGACTTTACCGTTCCGTTTCTGGTAACGTTTTTCTGTAGCATGTAGCAGATTAGTTAAAATGCAGGATTATTTGTTAAGTTATAATTAATTGAATATCTTTACCAATCATTATCAGTGTAACCATCTTCTTAAGTAGTAGGAAGTATTTAATGCCCTATTATTTTAAATAAAACTTCATAAACCCTCAGCTCTATCACCCTCTCCCGATAGCTATCGGGAGAGGGAGAGGGCAGGGGGAGAGGTCATATTAAATGAAGAAATAAAACTAGACATTATATTGTTCCACCTTCTTATTTCCTGTATATTTCCATTTATGAAAAGTAAAAATATAGTAATTGCTCTTTTTGTATTTATTTCCACGTGTATAAATGCACAAACCTTTTTCAAACCCGGTTATGTAATTAAGTCTGTCGGCGATACTCTGTTTGGTGAAGTTGATTACCGCGGGGGGGCCCGTATGTCCAGAATATGTACTTACCGGCACACTGCCAAAGACAGTGTCCGTCATTTCTCTCCTGATGAGATACTGGGCTACCGTTTTCCGGAGAGTAAGTATTACATTTCGAAGGAAGTTGATGGTAATAAATTCTTTCTGGAGTTCCTGATTAATGGACGGTTGAATGTCTATTATTTAAAAGATGAGCGTGGCGAAGACCATTATTATATTGAAAAAGACAGTCTTGGATTTGCTGAAATTCCATACAAGGAAGGATCTAAAATGAAAGAAGGACAGGAATATTTATATTCATCCACAAGGCATATAGGATTGTTGAACTATTATATGCAAGATGCCAAAGGATTACAGACTGAGATCATGAATGTAAAAAAGCCAAGTCATGAAAACCTGATAAACCTTGCCAAAGATTATCATAATGCGGTGTGCGATGGTGATAAATGCATTATTTATGCAAAGAAGCTTCCTCCGTTTAAGGTAGGTTTAGAAGTCTCAGGAGGAATGTCATTTGTAAAAGATGAATTTTTCGGTAATTACAACTTTGCTCAGGCCGGAATCATTGCCCATATCTGGATGCCAATGGTAAATGAAAATTTGTTTCTTAAAACAGGTATTCTTTTTGCGCCGGTTGGATCACCGGATCAAAATGACTTTGGGACAGAGTTTACATTTCAGGTGGAATATGTCTATCCACATGGTATTATTCGGCCTAAATTTGCTATCGGGTCTAATTTACCTTTCCTGACACTGGATCTGACACCGGGAATAAATGTAAAACTGACTAAAAGGTTGTTCTGGACTACAAATTTCAATGTCGGGTTGTTGCCATATTCTCCTTCCGATTCAAATGGTGTTCTGAAAATTTCACTTTATAGTACATCGATTTCAACAGGATTGTATCTAAACATTTAAAATCATATAAACACAAAGAGACTGTTTCAACATGGTGTTGATCCGGTCTCTTTTTCGTATGGCTAATTGTCAGTATATTTACTACGTTATTTTGTGCTATTTTACTATTTCACCGGAATAAACTGTATAATCCAGTTGTTGTTGGTGGTTCCTTTACATAAAACCGAAATCTCTGTCCCATCACTGTTTGCAAAAACATAATTTGCACTTACGTTAAACGAGTTAGCTTGCGTATCAGGTTGGTAGAGCAAGTCGTAGGCGTATTGTTTTACAAGTGTATAGTCATTGTCTTCAAACTGGAATATGCTGGATGATGTTGATGCATCGGAAGAATAAGAAGTATTCTGGATAACCCACAAATTTCGATTGCTGTGATATAGGAAAGATATTCCATAGTTGTATCCGCTGGCTATATTAATTTTACCAATCGCGTTAATGTCGGCATCGAATTTATCAGTCGATCCGGTTGAGCTGGTTGTCCTGTAAATATTGCTGTTTTTAGCAAAAATATACTGACCATCTTCCGACATCCAGAAATTAGTCAGGTCCATATGCGAGTAGCTTTTTTGGCTTTTGCCTGGTATATTAAAAGCAAAGAAGCCGCTTGGTGATGTAGAATTCCGTGTAGCTATCAGATAAGGCTGGTTGGGTACTTTCTTGACAATGGAACTACCATCCAGGCTATACTTGTCAGGGTCATCGTATACAGAGCCGTTAGCTGTATTCATCCAGTGAAGGCTTGAGAAACTTCCACCGGTTTGCGTATAACTAAACCAGTCGTTTTCAGCCCAGGCAATGTCATGTACAGAATAGTCTGACAGGTAGTTCGCTTTTACCGTATTGGTTGATAAATCGATGGCGCTTATTGATCCATTGTGTCCTACGGCTGCTTTTATCCAGTCTTCCGAGATGGCAAAACATGTCGGGGCTTTGCTTAATGCTATTTCATGCAAAACGGTTCTTGCTTTTACATCATATACAATAAACTTGTTTGGCGCTCCGGTTACATAATACAATGTATTTGTATTTTTATTGAACACGGCATCCGATATGTTTCCATCAACAGCACGAATGTTCGCATTAGTTCCGGGTGCAACAGCTGTAACTGTTATGCTGTAGGTCAAATGGTAAACATCATTGGTTTTCAGATTTACGATAGCCGTATTCTGTCCGGGCGATAGTTTTGTACGGTCGCAGGTAAAGACAATATTACCGTACGAAGTATATGGATTATACCTCCCGCTTGATGGCGCAATGGTCAGCCAGGCGGGTATGTCTTTAAATTCCCAGGTAAGCAAACCGCTTCCATAATTGCCGAAAGTTATGGCTTTTGACGTTTCTGTTGAGGCAAAACTAATGGCACTGGTAGATATATTCAGTTGAGGTGTCCCAAGGTCGGTCGTGACATTTATCGATACACTTGGATGCGCCTTATCGTTTGTCGAAAGTACAATTGTACCAGCCAGAGCACCCGAAGTGTTTTTACCGGGTATAATTTTCAGCGGTATGTTATACGAATTATATTGAGAAATGTATAGGCCGCTTGATACAATCCGGGCAGTATCGACAGCCAGCCAGGCAGGCATACTGGTGAAATTCCATATTAAGATCCCTAAGCCGGTATTCTGAATTTGCAGATAGGGATAGCCATACGTGCTATACGACAGGGTGATCGAACTCTGGACCGCCACTGTAGGATTTCCTTCCGTTACATAGGCAACAGGAACTTTGTAGTTCTTTCCATCTGACTTTACGGTCATAAAATCCATATAAACACCCACCTCACTGAAAACAGAATTCTTTTTAGCAGAACACTCTACAAGTGCGATACTATCAGACAAATGTCCGGTATTGGAACCGACAGTGAGCCACGATGGTTTCGATACAATTTCATAATCAGCATCTTTCACCATTGGCAGCTTAAACTGACGGTCGGAAGCCGGCCAGTCGGGTGAAATATAAATATTTGATACTCCGATAGGTGAAGTAACAGAAGTCAGATTCTCGTTCAGGAAATCATTGGTGCAACCTGTTAGCAGGCTGAGGATTGTGAATAATATGGTGTTTTGAATGATACGTTGCATACCTGAATTTGTTATTGGTTGAATTATAAATGAAAACGTAAAACAAGCGAATAATCAATACGGGATAAGTTCATTGCATTGGGAAGTTTCTGATTTTTCGTGGAGGAACTGGTATTATTCGGTCCTCTTGTTTCAAAACTTGCTTTTTTTAATAAACTCCATAGATAATCACCTCCTAAACCAACCGATAGGTTCCGGTTTAACCTGTATTCGGCAGTAAGTCCTAATTTGGCTGACAAGGAGTTGCCTGTAAGTAATGAATTGTTTGTAACTTCTGTGTAACCGGTATTGTCAACGGTGGGATAAGTCCCCTGATCTTCCATACGCATAAATAAAAGCCCACCCGAAAGTGATTCACTAAGCGTAAACTTTCGTTGTACATCAAGGTGCTGTACGAATAGAACTGATGGCCCCAGATAATTGATATACTGGCGGTATTTTTCATATACCATTAAAAATAGTGACTGGTTGTATTGAGTTGACATGCTGCCACTGGAGCTTGTAACAAGAAATGAATATTCGGCTCCCAAACCCAAGGAACTGTTTATCATATAATGAGCGCTGGTATTGATATGAAATCCTGTTGTCAGATTGTTGTAATAATCCGGCATGGCAGTTGTAGATTGAATGTTGTCAAAGTACCAGGGCATGGTCGATCCACCGATATTCAACCCCAGGCACCACTGGTTTTCTTGTACATTTACGGGCTTAAATGTTTTCTGCTTAAGTGCTTCCCTGTTATTTTCATGTTGAACAGAGCGGGTGTATTCTGCTACCTGTGACAGATTTATAAACTTGCCGGTTACCGATCCATCCCTGTTTTTTAGTTCGTACCTGATGCTCTCATTGTTTATGGATAGTATCGTACAATGAATGGAATCATGATTCATCGTGATAATCCGATCCTGGGCTTTCGTGTTCAAAAACAGGATAAGTAAAAAAGGTAGTAGTGCGAATTTATTCATGCGATTATATCTATAGTTGTTGCTGTTTGGAATAAGGTTTTTTTTGACCTCAAAAATACAAAATAATTTAACAGCACCAACCATTCGGGTAACTATTATTAAACAAATTTATAAAACTACTGTGCATTGGTGTTTGTATGCATTAAAAAACCCCGACTTAGTGCCGGGGTTCTTATAGGAAGGTTAACTGTGAATTAAATAATATAAATTATCTCTCTTATGCCGTAGGAATAAAATCAACTAAATTGTATCAAGTACATCATTTTTATGTCCTTCCACAACATTAGTCATTTCAGTTATCATTTGTTCTCCTATTTTTTGCTGCTCAGAGATGCTTAAATTTCTCACATCGTAGAACTTCTTTTTGTGAATAATTTCTTCTTGGAAGGAATTGTATTCCCAGGTAATTATGAGATGCCCGGTATTATAATGAAATTGAATGATTTGATTTTCTCCTTCCTTACAGAGATTAAATTTTTTTTTGTTAAGTACAGTTAGTGAACCATTTCCATTAAATGCAGCATCATTTATCATTTTGACAACAACATTGAATTTTTCGGATAGCGTTATATCATGTAAATCGTTATTGTCATTGTTTAGATATGAATTAAAACGTAATAAAGCTATTGCAATAATTACGATTAGGATTGTCCAAACCATTTGTCTGTTTTTTTTAAATTGTTTAAATTCTAAATTTGATTAGCATGTTAAGTAAGCAATAGGAAATACTGTCTTTTTATTAATGATCAGAGCGCTGATTTCCTTTATCCCGAAAGCTTTCGGGATGGCAGATGAAAGTAAATGCTTTTAATAAATATGATTTTTTCCCGATGGATATCCGGAATCTTTCACTCTAACAAGTTGGAGAGAATTTGGTTCATAATTCAATCCCAATTTATTGGAATTACATACCGATAGCTATCGGGACCCGGCCGTTAGCAATCCCTTTTTCTTCATTTATGATGGATATACATGAAAGAACCTGAAAGATACGTGAAACCCTCAAAAACCAGATTAATTTATAATCTGTATAGAATCTGTTTTTACTTTAAGCGGGCTTTCGTTCAATTGGATATAGTATTTCCCTGCTTTAGGGAGGGTGAAATTGAAAACCGAATCTTTTTCAATGAGAATGTCATTACATGAACCATATGATTCAAAGTCACCTTTCGCCGTAAATAAAATGTGATTATCTGTTGGCTGCCTCATGGATTGCTTCAGGTTTTTCCAGCAACTGCTATAACCCACAGCTCTTACGGTGATGGATACAGGTTGGCCCACTTTTACTGAATCCGACATGCTTACCAACAAGACCGGTAAGATATCTGTCTTTTTCGTGATCGTGTTCGTGAAATTTGATTGGCTGCAACTTATTATTAAAAAAATGGGAAGGATAATTAGAAAGATGTTTTTTTTCATAATGCATTATTCATTTGATTCCTGATTGACTGTAAAATTGAATATCGCTTTGAGAGCCTTCTGCAAAAAAGGAATTATCCGGTTGTTACCTGTTTCCTTTTTCTTATGTGATGATGAACATATCCGGAAGGACATGACACATATTTAAAACTCTCAAAATACAGATCAATTGATTATTTCTAACGAATCATTTGTAATTGTGTTCGGACTCTGGTTCATTTGTAAATAGTATTTCCCTGCTTTAGTAAGAATGAAATTGTATACCGAATCTTTTTGAATAATAATATCCGAACATTCACCATTTGATTCAAAGTCGCCTTTAGCAACAAATAAAATGTGATTATCGGTTGATTTACTCATGTAATGCTTCAGGTTTTTCCAGCATCCATTGGGAGCCACAGCACTTAATCTGATTGTTACTGGTTGACCCACTTTTACTGTATCAGTCTTACTTTCCAACGTGACCGGTAAAAAATCAGTCTTTTTCATGTAATTTGATTGGATACAGCTTATAAATAAGAAGATTGGAAGGATAATTGGAAAGATTTTTTTTATCATAATGCATGTGTTATTTTAATTTTCTAATAGGCTGTACATTCGTCCAATGCTTTGAAGAGCTTCTGCAAATGACGATTATCCGTTTGTTTCCCGTTCGGGCAATATGCTTCTTAAACTCCGGCTGATTTTAAGTTTTTAGTATTCTCAGACACTCCGGATACCCATTTTAATGCGAATTTTATTCAAGCAAATGTAGTTAAAGTTTTTTTAATATTCAGTCAATCCCTTTTTCTTATTTGATGATGGACATATCCGCAAGGATGTGGGTATAACCACTGTATATTAGTTATTCATAATGAAATGACTCGTTGCAATTTTGTCTATACGTTTTTATTTCAGGCTTTAATTTTTGTCCACGATTTTTTCCTTGATTAACTATTTGATAAATCCGAACATTACGTACGTCTAAATAGGCATTGTAATTATAATAATTACCATTTGGATGAATTCTTTGTACTATAGACCTAAAATTCGTACGTTGTCTTTTGATACAACTATCTTGATCGTCTACCGGTTGATCTTTATACCATGACGGCCAAATGGCTTCAAATAATTTACTGTCGGTTTCTCTTATACTTTGGCAATTAAGCAATGACAATAGCATTTCATCAAAAACTTTTGCACCGGTACCTATTGTGTCGTTAAGATTTAAAGTATTAATAGCTTTCGTAATTTCTTGTTCAAAAGTGGTATTCGTTTTCATTACTCCGACAATAGGTTTTTCAAGTTCAAAGTTCCAATAATCACGATATTTGTTTGAAAAGAAAGGAATTGCATAATAGTCACCTCTTGAATTTATGAGAATAATTATTTGTTGTTTGTCCATTATACTGTCTGGAGTACAAAATAATTGAAGTTGAAAGTCATTCTTTCCATGTGTTACAGTCCGAATAAGCTTATAAAAATCTGTTTGATTTTTCTCACCTTTTTGTAATTGAGGGAACTTATCGGTCAAATCAGATATTGCCTTTTCGATATCAGGTTTCGATGTCTTATTATGACAGCTAAATAGAGTTGTCATAATAAACAATAGAAGCAAACTTGTTTTCAGTAGATTTGATTTCATAATAACTTCATATTGTTTTTAGAGTTTCTGTCAACGCTCAGCTCTTTTCTCTTTTTACATTTACACGTAACCCATATATACACTCACCAATTCGGATATTCATTTTAATGCGAATTTTAACCATGCAAATATAGTAAAAGTATTTTTAATATTTGTATTTATTGAACCGCAAATACTTACAATAGAGAAGGCTGGAAATGAGAATTCCAGCCTTAAGCAATCCTTTCTCTCCTTTAATAACGGACATATCCGGAAGAACAGGAATCCAACCTTATTCCACTCTTTCTATATTTTCTTTCTCTTGCAAAATGTACAGGATAAGGAATACAGCAACTCCAAATACAGGATAAAACAATCCAATAACCGGTATCAACCAAAAGCGTATAGCATATTTTCGAATATCAATAATCAGTAAAATACAGACGATGAGTTGTATAAAATAGGATATGAAACTTGGTATGGAATACATCAATTCTTGTTTTGATAATTCTATTGGAATTGGATTGTATACTAAATGAATGAAGCGAAACAAAAAATATCCGATGATTGAATTCAATACTATCAGGACACCATACTTTATAATTAGATTTTTAATGGTTGTATTCATGCGTTTTCTTGTTTGGGATTTAATATGGTTGCATACAATATAATCAGATAAAAGATAACACTATATATGGGATAAACGAATGCGAGTACTATAATCGGCCAAATGGATATTTCAAATTTTTTCATATCCCGAAGCATGCTAAGAGCGATCAGTATATTACCTAACAATGAAATTACAAATACTACATCATCCGTTGAATAAAATCGGTAACTGTGTGGTGCATATTCAACATCTAAAACATGTGGGATACTTAATTCAATGACAGCGGCAATAATACGTGCGATAACATAAATACCTGCTAACAGAAAAGCATATTTCCTGACCTGTTGTTTTAGTATATTCATTTTGTCTGAATTAATTCAATGTCTGTTTTAATGAGTATTTAATGTTATTCAATAATCTCCCCTCTCCCACTCGTTTGTAGCGAGGGGGTAGTTGGTTTTACGTTTTCAAACGTTGAAATAGTTTTAGTTGTATTTATGATCGTTATAAACGACAGACCATAAACCCCTCGATATAAAAGAGGGGTAGGAAGAGCAAAACCGGCTTAATGCACTTCTGCAAACCAATGACTATAGGCGTGCGTAAGGCGGTGGTTGTTTTATCTTCTTGTTTCGTTGTTCATTTGTTTAGATAAAGAGTCTTTTACTCGCGTAAAATACTTCATCGCATTTTCTTCACTCACTTTAATTATTAGACTTTCTCCCTTAATATCAAAACTTTCTATGTCATCAATGTTAAGAGTCTCACAACCAACATAAGTATCTTTATATTCTGACAAGATTTTCTTTTCTTTTATGCACCCATCTACAAATCCGAATGTTGATATATTCGAATAATGACAAACAAAATAATGAACAGAAACTCCACTTTCAAGTTTTGTTGATTTTTGTCTAGTATATCCAACTAGTACTAGTTGAGGAACGAAAATATTTAAAAGCTTTTCTCCTGTCAATACAAGAGGTAAATATATTTTTTGATTGTACATTATTCTGGCAAATGGACTTGGAGAAGGGATTACTTCGTAACAGCTTTGGAATAATAATCCGTTTGTATCACTCAAGCTTCGAATGTTTGTTGAAAAAAATGAGACCAATAATGCAGAAGCATGTTTGAATGATAATGAATCATCAAAATTCTCGATTACATAATACTTGTTATCAGTTACGTATTTATTCAATATAGAGGCTAATATTTGTTTTTCCTTTATATCCGTGTTTCTTGGTGTGTATCCAATAGACTTGGAATATCGATAAATCCTGTCTACATGATTAAAAACAAATCTACTCAGAGTTTCACAATAATATTGTTCATGAAAATTTTCAGGAATTCCACCTTGTGTTTTATTACAAAATATCTGCAATGACTTATATAATAAATATGAATAGTTATAAACTTCAGGATTTGCATCAATTGCTAATTCATTTAATCTTTTTACATCATGTAAAATATCAGTTAAATATTCTTGATTTAGTGTTTTAGAAATATACTCATCTGGATATTTTTCTTTCAGGTTTAAACATTCTCGTTTTACAACTCTATTATTTTCATGAGTGATTTCAAATTGTTTAGTTATGTAACCGTCAATTAGTTTGTGTTTTAATAATGGATAACCTAACGACAATCCAATTATTACTCCCAAAGGAGCTATTATTTGATTTAAATAGTTGAATACTGTAGTTGTAACTCTATTTAATTCAGGAACGTTCATTAAACTAACAATTACGACAAACAAAATAATCAAATAAATGAGTATGACCCACCATTGATTTATAATCCAATGGCCACAGTTTCTTATTGTCTTATTCAATTTTTGTCTAAACATATTCTACTATTTTACACGTCTTCTGATTTTTTTTACAATGCTGCATAACGACAGAGACTATTGGCATTTGGAGGTTTGCGGGAGTACTCACTGTTGCATAGCGACAAAGTATATGCAGAAATAAAACATGCTAAATGCAAGTCAGTCTTAACTGCACAGGTGTGTATTAGCTGTTGTTTCTTTCTTTTCAATCCATTTTCTGTTCCAAACAATTCTATATTTGCCAATTTGTTCTGGAGTACCACCCAAAATGTCAATTGTTCGAATATGTTTTGTCGTATTGACTTCTATTGTTGCTATTAATTCGGGAATAAGCCAAGAATTTTGAAAATTTCGTACTCTCTTATCTGTGTCATAAATAAATACACGGATATGTTGCACGCCCAAATACCTCGTTATAGAAAGCCTACTACATTTTTTCCTTGAATATCTTATTGCAAGATTCACTATCTTCTTTCTATTTTTTCTTATCAAATCTTCCGAATTTTCAAGAAAATTTGCTTTTATAATAACACTTGTATCTTCGACAACAACAAAATTCTTTTTTCTGTGAATTTTAGTGTCGCGAATATAAAAAGGATTTGGGAAATAGGTGTCTATATAATTCCTGTAAGCTAATGGAAATATGCTTTTTGCTATGTCTTTGTAAGTTCCAATTGTGTAAATGAATTTAGGAAATTTTATCTTAGGCACGAAATATAACAAATCTCCTTCAAGAACACCTTTGTAAGAACCAAACTCATGTGCATTAGTTTCTCTTAATTGTCTCATTTTTCTAGCATCATATGCTGCAAATCCTACAGGTGAAATTTTTGCATGTTTTGAATGTAATGAGAAAAATATACGGTCATAAGATTTTGTCAATGCTTCTGCCCATAAAGCACTAGTGAATGCATACCATAGTACCTTTTCAAAACTCCAATTATCATTTTTTACATAGATCATTAATTGTTTTCTATCGTTTAAAGCAACACTATCAAGGCAATTCGTAATTGTCCAGTCTGGTCCATTTGCTTTGGCTTGTAATTCTTCCAAAAGGATTGATTGAGGAATAGGAACGCTATAATCTTTAAAAAAGTCAGAATTCGTTAGGCAGAAGACTTTAAATGCTAAGCAAAATCCGTTTGTTATGTCGAGCGTTCCATCAAGAGTGTCAATTATTTTTCTCGTGGATATTTTTGCGTTATTCCCCTTTTTATCAATGTAGGTGATATCTAAGTCAGAAAAAATAATCTTGCCATGTGCAATTCCATTTCTTACGTCGTGTAAATAAATACTGTCAACAAAATCAAAACCAACTTTTTTAATTTGTGTTACTGCGTTATATAAGTCTAATCCATCCGTGACTTTATTATTTTTTATCCAATAGTATTTTGCTATTATTTTGGAGAACTGAAAAAAAGGAGTCTCATAAAGTTTCAATAAATTATAGTGAATTTCTCTGTCAATGAAGTCTATCAAATCATTATGATCTTTAGGTAAATGAATATCATGTATGGATTTGTCATTAATTTCGGTTAGTATCTTATTCGAAATGCTTAGAAGAGATTCTGCATCTATAAGTATGTTCGCCAGTGATTTAGGGTCTTTTAGCTTTATCTCTTCTAATATGTACAAGTACTGCTTGAAAGCTTCATTTGAATAAAACTTTTGTGGTGCTTTGTCAAGATAATGAATCAAACACAAATAGTCAGGACTAGTCGAAAAGTTAATGTCGGAAAACTTGTTCCTAATTCTTTGTCGCCAGTCATCGTGAAATTGTGACATCGCCGGATTATTCTTTATAAGCATGATTTGTTTTTGCTATATCTACTTTTTTTTATTTTTCTAAAATACACCATTAAGACCTAAAATATGGGCATTTGATGGTTTGCTGGAGCGTCCATTTTCGCCATGTGATAAAGCGAATGCTGGTGCAATATTTGCTATATTCATCTAAGCCTATTATCGGCTTAGATGAATATAAGCTGCAGCTTATTTGATTTCGATTCCCATTTTCTTTGCAATTTTATTAAAGTCTTCCTCTTTGTTGTCTTTCTTCATTTCCTGAAAAATTAAACCTATTATTTTCTGTGTGTCATTCATATATTCTGATTTCTCGTGTTGATATATTTTGTGAGCAATGAATATGTTTTCCAAAGCACTTTCATATTCATTTAATAGAAAAAGATTCTTTCCTAGTCCAAAATAGCCTTCCGCATTTTCCGGGTACAGTCTTACCAGTTTTTTGTAAAAAACGTTTGAAGTTTTGTATTCCGATTTCTCAGTGTATATAACTCCAATATTCATAAGAGCAAAGTCTCCCTCCGGGTAAATACTTAGTGATTTCTTATAGTATTTAATTGCATTGTCTAAATCACCCAATCGTTTGTAACAAAGTGCAATATTGTCAAGTGCAGGAACAAACGTCGAATCATCTTCTAATGTCATTTCAAAGTTTACTATTGCGAAATTATAGTTCTTTGCGGTTATTTGGTTGTTTCCAATAAAATATGTTTTATTTACTTCTGTATTTTTTGAATCGGAATAAAATTTCTTTTTTAATTTTTCCAGTTTTTCACTACTATATACAACACAGCTGTTTGAAATAATTGAGTCAATTTTTTTGAGAATACCTTTCATCCCAGAAACTGTTCCAATTATTTGTAGGTCGTTCGGATTTTTGTCATTTACAATGGTGTTGGTAAGAGAATTTACAAGGCATTTCCTGTAATTCTCATCATTTAAGGTTTCGGTTTTTTGAACACAGTCACATGCTCGTAATGCAGCTCTTTCTTCTAAAGTCTGGCTGATAGCACTTGCCGACAGAATAAGAGTAACGATAATCAATAGTTGTTTCATGTGGGTTTTTTATTTTTTAATTTGCCTCTAACAACAAAATCTACGTATTAATGCATTTAATTACTATTAATTTTTTTTTCTCCATAGCGGATATTCATCTAAATAGAGTGGGATATGCAGTTGTTTGTCTATAAATCCCGCCCTCAAAAATACAAAACATATTTAACAATACCACTTAAATGCAAAACTTATTTTAAACAAATTTATAAAACGGCTGTTTACGGGTGTTTCCATGCATTAAAAAACCCCAACATAGTGTCGGGGTTCTTACGTGATGGGTATAAGTGAATTAAAGGATATAGTTTCTAATGCAATCATTTTTCAAACAGTTGCCTATTATCATCTGGTAACTATTTTTTTGTAAATACTGACTACTCCCCCTCGTTTCTTAACGAGGGGGCAACTGGTTTTACGTTTACAAACGTAGAAATAATTTTAGTTGTTTTTTTTATCGTTATAAACGATTTACCATTAACCCCTCGTTAGGAAACGAGGGGTAGGGATGTTTTACGTTTCCAAACGTTGAAATGAATTTAGTTGTATTTATTTATCGTTATAAACGATTTACCATTAACCCCTTGTTAGGAAACGATGGGTAGGAGGGACATACGTTTTTTTTTAGACCTATATTGTTGGAATTGGATATCACAATCTGTGATTTCCAATTTCCATAAATCTTTCGTTACAAACGAGGGATGATAGTAAAGAAGTATGGGTACATTCTTAACTTTGCTAATCAATGATATGTGGTGATATAGGTTATTTGTGCAAGCGACACTTGCATAAATTCAGTTGATTCGTTTAATCTGGCAAGTGAGATTTGCCAAATTGTTTTTGTTCGTTCTGTCTATTCTATTTTGTAAGCAATCTGTTTGTATCGTATTTTATAATATTTTTTTCGCCCTATTGATCCGATTCATTAAATAAATCAGTCCATTCACTTAATAATTTTTTAAGCACACCTTTGTCAATGAGTTTTGTTTGGTATTCGACTACCAGTGCGGGACTGATATTCCGGCTCAATGCGTATTCCACTTCTGTGTTATTTTTTGTTTTACAAAGCAATACACCAATCGATGGGTTTTCATGCGGTTTTTTTACATCTCTGTCTAATGCTTCAAGATAGAAATTAAGTTTACCCAACTGTTCCGGTTCAAAAGCTACTGTTTTCAATTCGAATACAACCATACACTGCAACTCCCGGTGATAAAATAGGAGGTCGATATTAAAATCTTTATTCCCAATAATCAGGCGGTACTCTTCACCCATAAAGATAAAATCGCGTCCAAGTTCAAGGATAAACTTTTTGAGTTTGGCTAATAATTCTTTTTTCAAATCAGTCTCATTAAATGGCTCCTGTAAATCCAGAAATTCAAAAACGTACCTGTTCCTGAATACGTCATAGATCTGATTGGCCTTTGGGTGGTTGAATGTTACCAATTGTTTGCTGCTCAACATCTGACGTTCGTACAAGCTGCTTTTCAACTGACGCTTCAATTCCTTGACAGTATATTTCTCCTGATCGGTGAGCAGCACATAAAACAGCCTTTCCTCCGTATCCTTTGCTGCCGAAAGTATCTGAATATGATGTGTCCATGGTACTTTACTTAACCAAACGGGTATTTCTTTGAATTGTGGGTTCGCTGAACCCACAATTCTTACATCTTCATTTTCAGGGATTTGAAATTGTGGTTTCGTTGAACCCACAATTTCAACACCTTTCTGATACTTATTGAATGAGACATCGCAATAAGACAAATAAAATTCCCGCATTCGATAAATGTTTCGTCTGTCGAAATTTTTAATGGATGGGTCTTTTTGCTTTAACCAGCTTTCAAATTCTTCCACTACCTTATCGCCCCAACTGCCTTCTGACAGTTTTACGTGAATGTACGCCCCAACCTGCCAGTAAAGATTCAGTAGTTCATGATTGATTTTTATCAATGCTCTCGATCGTGCATTGATAATCAGCTCATACAATTGTTCGAAATGATCTGATAAAGTTATTTCCTGCATATTATTTCAGGTTAAATTACATGTTATAATTTTTAATCCTATGAAACCAATAAAGATGAATACCCATAACTGCTCAAAGCTTATTTACTTTGTATTCTAAATCTACAATATCTTTATCAATGTTGTGTATTGTTTGTCCGTAACGTTATGCCAGGACTGAAATACTGGCTGTAGGCTTTTGACTAACGCGTTGCATTTAAAGCCACATACAACGAGTCCGAAGCTTTCATTCCATCCTGACTTCGTACAAATGCATAGCAGCAAATACCTGTTCCACATGTAGGGATTTTATATTAAAACCTCTACCTTTATTCAAGGTCGCAATTTGCGTCCTTGAAAGTTCTGCAATTTCAGTCCCTGTAAGTTGAAACATAAAATCATCACCTTCAAATCGTTCAACATTCCGACGCACAGCTTCTTTAAGCCGCTTTGTCTCTGTCCCATAAAGCTCTGCCAAATCAAAATCGAGCATTACTTTTTGATTTCGGATGGTATAAATTTTATTTTGAATGAGTGCTAATTTCATCGATTCGAAGATTGAAGATTCATCACTTTCTTTGGCGCCTGTCTACTAACTTATTTCCAATTTGCATATGGAAGTATCTGAATAAGACGCAAATATAGAGATAGGTTTTTATATTTGCAAAGAAAATATAATATTTATTATTCTTCAATGACAAATCCGTATGTCATCACAATTTGTGATGACATACAAATCCATTTTACACGGTAAATATCCGTGTTTTCGAATCAGTCCTTCACCTCCACATACACCGAATCCGAAGCCTTTTCTCCATCCCCGCTTCGTACAAAGGCATAGCAGCATACTACCTGTTCTGCCTGCAGGGTTGGGTATTTCAACTGGAGGGTTCCTATGGGTTCAATTCCGATAAATTGCCGGTTAATAAGCAATTCGCCGGTCGTTAAGAAGGCACAGGCAATGATTTCATCGGTAGCTGTAACGTCGGGAAGCAATGCACCGGCATCATAGTGGATGGTTATTCCTGCAGCATCTATAAGTGCTTCAGGTATTGTCAATTTGGGCAATGACCCTTTGGCAAGCAGCATCATGGGATAACTGATAACCGGAGTTTTATCCTCCATCACGAAAGCTGTTGTGAAATTGGCAGAAACAAACATGTTCTGAGGTGATTGACGTTCATCACGTTCCGGGAATCCCAGGGTGATCATGCTGCTGAATCTGCGATACATTTCTGAAATGGGCGACATTCGTGCCCGCATGTTGAGCTGCTTTTCAGTTTTGGGATCGTTGATCTTAAATGCCTTCGAACGAACGATGTTCATTCCATGATAGGAATACGCCGTAAAGTTACCCATCGATTTACGCATGGGTCCCAACAGGGGGTTTTGTGATAAGCTCATAGTAGTAAAGTTTTAAATGAATGAATAAATATTGGTTATTATAAGTTCTAAATGGTTCATCCTTAGATACTGCACTGTAAAGATAACTGATATTTAATTTATTTTTATCCGGTTGGATTTCTGTTAAACGGGGTTTTTATCACTTTTGTATCTCCTTGCATCTCCTTGCACTCTATTGCATAATCAACGACTGAATATTTATAAATTATTAACGTAAAAGTTAAGCGCATTTAACTATTTATTTTCTATTCAACAGCCTGAAGGTCTTCTGTTTTCCGGTTTTTATGTCCTTAAAATGAGCATTAAAAATTCCAAACCGGTATGGTACATAAACCCTTTTCTTTTCAATCGGCGAAAGTCCGGAAAAAAGATGTCATTCGTTCTGTGCAGAAAGAGCATTTGTCGGGTCTTTCGTGGGCCATTTTTGGGGGATAGGAGGGCTCTACCCCTCGGAACCCCCAGGAAAGCCCCAGGAAACCCCCAGGAAAGCCCCAGGAAAGCCCCTCTATAGATAAAGCAAATTCCAAGTGGGTTTGGGAGGGGAAAAAGGAGAGAATTGAGGAGGAAAAACCGGAAAATCAATGTTTTATTGTAATACTACTTTTGAATTGAAACATGAATTTGAAATAAGGTAATAAGGTTAAGACATTTAGTTACTTTTTACTACTGAGGTTAACTGACAAAAATAAGGTTTAAGACTTTAAAAACCTTATATTTTGTGTATTAAACCTTAGTAGAAAACCAATGATACACAAACCAAAACCTTATTCCTTTATTTAAAAGAAATCAACTAAAGATTTGTAAATATCCAATTCAATTCAATTTATTTTTACATAGCTTCTTTAGCTGGAGGATTGAATATCAGAATTATAATATTGGCTTTAGCCAAAATATAAATGACTAATATTCCAGATTTATTTATAAACAATTTGGCTAAAGCCGGTTTTGTATGTCTTTTAGTTCTCCGTTTTACATGTCGCCCTCCCACTTATTGAGCAGGCAGATAGTCAATTAACAGAGCAGTGGGAGTGCGACTAAAAAGTGAGAGACACTTAGCTCAAAGTCGTACTCCCACTTCATGAATGATTGTTTATAAAATAATTCTGAAATATATGCTTTTGAATGAATACCTAAAATTAGATTACTACTAATAAGGTTAAGACTTTTTTGGTTGCCTTTTCTACTAAGGTTGACAAAATAAAATAAGGTTTATTTATTTAAAAACCTTATTTTTAATCAATTAAACCTTAGTAGAAACCTATCACCCACAAAACCAAACCTTATTCACATCTGTTCTAAAAAACATCAATTTCAATCTTATAATTGCTTTTTAAATAAATCCATTTAAAAAAATAAATTTAGAGAGGCCTGTTGAAGGGTAATAATTGAAGTATTTATCAAAAAGTACAATCTATTGTTTTAGTTACTTAACAGGTTTAAATTCCATATAAATTTCCCGTATAAATTCTTTTTTACATAAACAGAAGTCATTAATTTTGTTTTTACCTGTGAAAAATTACTCAAAAAACTCCAACGCCATTGAATATTTTAGTACTTTTGTGCTAAAATAGACAAAAGTCAATTGCCCGGTTTCCATTCCTGTAGTGGAAGAACGACCGGTTGTAATAGCAACCAAATATTGCTGTTACCTTTTTGTTTATCAATCTAATATTAACTGTTAGTGTATGAAAATAATCATAGTTGGTACAGCATTTCCTTATCGCGGTGGATTGGCAGCCTACAATGAAAGGTTGGCACGTGAGTATGTGAAACAAGGAAATGACGTGGAGATTATCACCTTCTCGCTTCAATATCCGGCATTCCTATTCCCGGGGAAATCACAATTTTCTACTGAGTTTGCACCGGATGATTTGAAGATCACGCGTATGATTGATTCCGTTAACCC
>Ga0302207_1000283_pt1 | contig 20680 bp, 15 predicted proteins | sample II_Fen_E2_2_FD_198792 | JGI IMG/M metagenome (GOLD analysis project Ga0302207, IMG submission 198792) | Peat permafrost microbial communities from Stordalen Mire near Abisko, Sweden - II_Fen_E2_2 | ecosystem: Environmental > Terrestrial > Soil > Wetlands > Permafrost | place: Sweden: Abisko...
TTACTTTAGACATAGCATTTTATTTTAGTTTGTATTGAGAAAATTATTTGTGAGAAGCTGCAAATGTTTGTACAATTGAAAAACCTACTTCATCAATACAATAGGTAATCGAGTCAATTTTACTTGTAAAATAATTATAAGAAATTACAGCCAATGCACCGGTTAAGATACCGAAAGCAGTGTTGATCAACGCTTCAGAAATACCAGCCGATAATGCTACTGAGTCGGTACCACCTGCACCTGCCAACGAAGCAAATGATTTAATCATACCAATTACTGTTCCTAACAATCCCATCAATGTACCCAATGTAGTAATGGTAGCAATAATTGGAAGATTCTGACTTAACATTGGAAGTTCCAGAGCTGTTGCTTCTTCTACTTCTTTTTGAATAGCCAATACCTGTTGTTCTTTCGATAAAGTAGTATCTTCTTCAACTTCGGCATATTTGATTAACGCAGTTGTTACTACATTGGCAACTGAACCTTGTTGTTTGTCACAAATCGCTGTGGCTGCTTTAATATCACCTTTTGATAACGAAGCTTTGATTTCACTTACAAAAGTCGATAATTTTCCTTTTCCCTGAGCTGTTTTAATTGCAAAGAAACGTTCAACACTTAATGCCAATACTGTTAATAATAATGTCTGAATAATTGGTACGATAAATCCACCTTTGTAGACTGTTCCTAACAAACTTCCGTTGGCAACAGCATTTTTTGTGTCATTGTTCAAAAAATTGGCCGGATTACCGAAGATAAAATGGAAAATACACAATGCAATTACGAGACATGCTAACATTACAAGAATCGGTGAATTGATACCTGTAAATCCTTTACTTTTTTTTGGTTGTTTTTGATTCTTTGCCATAACGATTTGTTTATTAATATTATTTATTATAATTTTTAAATTGTATTTGTATATAAATATGTTTTAGAGAATAGTTTATAATAATTCACAGGTATAAAATGTCACTTCTATATTATAAGGAGCACAAAAATAATAACAAATTCATTAAAGTTGATGGTTTTTACATTTTTTAATTTTATATTTTTTTCAAAGCATTGATTATCAAAACAAATCAATTATTTTTTATTTGATTTTTGAATAAAAACAACCAAAATATAACATTTTAATCGGTTTTTAGTTCAAAAAGCTTTAAATATTAAGTGCATTTATTGACATAATCTGTTTTTTACTGCCATAAAATTCAACTTAATGTTTCATTCTGCAAGTACGATCCCGGATTATCCTCTTTATTGATTTCAATATGTTGAATATTTTATCTTTACTACTTTAATGCTTAACGTTGAAATTTCAGACAAAGTATAAAAATTGTCAGATATTTGAACAAATATACGATAAATTTTTATCCAATTGATCATTTTAGTAATGATTTTATCGAAAATACTCATATAGTATGTACTTTTGTTCATTTTCCATGTTTTATGTTTCATCTGTTTTGTTTTATTTACTATTCATTTTCCATTTCATCGTAGAAGTTATTAATTTAGACATCATAAATATCAAACTCAATCCCAGGGAAAAATCAAATACAAGAGATGTGCCAAAAGTGTTTAAAATAGGATAACTTTGATGGTGGATTTTTTATCATTTATAAAAATCAGTCTGAAACATAACTTTTGCTGTCCGTTTTTAAATAATGAATCTACTGAATAAAAATAAGACAATTATTTTTAATACTTTTCGTTTTCTGATTATCCGTAAAAGCTCCTGAACCTTCAAAAAATTAATTCTGTTATTTTATTTTGAATTACCGTTTTTTTTGACAAATAGCGAATCATCATATTTTCTTTTTATATTTGTATTCCGAATGCATCTCAAACTCTGAATGGTTTTGAATCGGTTTTGGATTGTTTTTGGATCCGTAGCTATTCTGATATATCAATCACTTAACATTCACTTATTCGCCCTATATATGCCATATATCTTTAAAGATATATGGCATATATTTTGGAAATGAATGAATGAAATCTGGTTACCAAAACCAATCCAAAACCATTCCAAAACCAAACGAACAATGACAGCAAAATGGTTCATACGCAATATTCTTTCGAATCAGAATCAAAAGTAGTTGAAATCTGAAAAAATCAAAATAATGAGTTTTATTCTGCTAATTAGTATTTTTGAAGTAAGAGCCTTTGCCGTTAATCATTTCAATATTAGAATCCAGTGAATTTCAATTATGACAGAAGTGTACTTTTATTATAAAGATAACTTCAAAAGCATTTGGGTCACAATAGACAATATCCTGTTTATTATTTACTCAGCTGTTTGTTTCATTACTATCTATCATATAAATAAAGGAGTAGTAGTTCATATGTTCTATTTCAATCCTTAATCTTCCCGATTTTTTCTATCCAATTCATTCAGACTTCACTATTTAATAATTGCATCATCCGGAGAGTTCAAAAACAAACAATTTTTATTCGAATTGAATCTCAATTGTGAAAAATAGTTCTATATTTGCATGTAAATCGAATGAATATTCTATTTTCAGTTCAATAAATGGTCCCAATTTAGATTAACCATTCAAGTCACTCAAAATCACCGAAAATCTGAATGTTCTATTAAACCTACTATATCATGCAGAAAGAAATATCACATCTGCTCTTTCGTTATGGTGAAGACACCATGACCATCGGAATAGCCCTGAATTTAGCCCGGGGGATCAATAAAGGAATTGTTACCGAAGCAGTCCGGTTAAAAGTTCAAAAGAATCGTGATGTGGTTGAAAGCATTGTACACAAACAAAAAATTGTTTACGGCATCAACACAGGCTTCGGACCGTTATGCACCACGTTAATAGGCGAAGATGACACAAAAAAACTTCAGTACAACCTGCTAATGAGCCACAGTGTCGGGGTCGGAAATTCAATCGACAAAGAGATTGCCTGCCTGATGATGATCTTAAAAGTTCATGCTCTATGCAAAGGATATTCGGGTATTGCGGTAGAAACCATCGAACGGATACTCTGGCATATAGAAAACGATATTATTCCATGCGTCCCTGAACAAGGATCGGTAGGGGCTTCCGGAGATCTGGCACCCCTCGCCCACCTGTTTCTGCCTCTTATCGGCCTGGGAAAAGTAATTTACCACAATCAGGTGAAACCAATGTCAGAAGTATTGGAACTACTAAAGATGGAACCTGTGAACCTGGGTCCTAAAGAAGGATTGGCACTGATTAACGGAACTCAGTTCATGAGTGCGCATGCTGTTGTTTTACTTGAAAAAATGCAGAACTGCCTCGATCATGCCGACATCATAGCTGCTATCAATCACGAAGCTATGATGGGATCTGTCAAATGTTTTGATAAAGAACTTCAGAATCTGCGCCCCTACTCCGGCAGCATCTATGTAGCCCGTCGAATGCGGGAACTGCTAAAGCATTCTGAAATCGTTGTTTCCCATAAAAACTGCCTTCGTGTCCAGGATCCGTATTCGTTGCGATGCATTCCTCAGGTTCATGGGGCATCCCGCAACGCATGGCTTCATCTGAAAGAAACGATCCTGATTGAAATAAATTCGGTTACCGACAATCCCATTATCTTTTCGGAAGATAAAACCATTAGTGGAGGCCTTTTTCATGGTCAGCCGATTGCCATGCCCATCGATTATGCCGGATTGGCTGCAGCCGAACTGGGCAATATCTCCGATCGCCGCATTTATCTGTCCATGATGGAAAGCGTACCCGGATTACCGAAGCTGCTGATGAAACATACCGGACTGAATTCAGGGTTTATGATCCTGCAATATACTACAGCAGCACTTGTAAGCGAAAACAAGACACTTTGCTTTCCTGCCAGTGCCGATAGCATTCCTACTTCACTCGGTCAGGAGGATCATGTAAGCATGGGCTCAATCGGCGTACGTAAGAGTCTTCGGATAGTTGACAATCTTGAAAAGATTCTGGCTATCGAGTTGCTTACAGCCGCTCAGGGATTTGATTTCAGGAAACCGTTAAAATCAGGGATACTGATCGAAGAGACACATAGTCTGATCCGCGAACACATCACCTTTGCAGAAACCGACCGCGTATTTTCTGATGACATTGAAAAAGCCATTGCACTTATACAATCAAAAGAACTTATCAAAAATATTCATCTCGTAGCTATTAAACATCACATCGCATTTAAAAACGAAGATCATGAATTATTCGGAATTTATTGAAACCTACGCATCACATCCCCATTACAAAGCCCCAACCGGAAATATACTGCATGCCAAATCGTGGCAGACCGAAGCTCCGTTACGAATGTTATTGAACAACCTCGATGCAGAAGTTGCTGAAGATCCCGCAAACCTGATCGTATACGGCGGTACCGGACAAGCGGCAAGGAATCCCGAAGCGGTAAGGGAAATTATCCGCATCCTGCTTGAAATGGACGAATATCACTCTCTTTTGATCCAATCTGGGAAACCCATTGGTCTGGTTCGCTCCCACCCTCAGGCACCCAGGGTACTGATTGCAAACAGTAACCTGGTACCCGCATGGGCTACGTGGGAACATTTCGAGGAATTAAAAGCAAGGGGGTTAATGATGTATGGTCAAATGACAGCAGGCAGCTGGATCTACATCGGTTCACAAGGTATTCTTCAGGGCACTTTCGAAACATTTGTCGAATGCGGACGGAAATATTTTAACGGAGATCTTACCCATTGTTTAATAGTCTCCGGCGGAATTGGCGGAATGAGCGGTGCTCAGCCATTGGCTGCAACCATGGCAGGTGCTATATTTCTTGGCGTAGACATTGACCCCAAACGTATAAAAAAACGGTTGGATACCCGTTATCTGGATAGAATGACTGACAATTATGAAGAAGCATGCCGTTGGATACTTGAAGCCAAAGAAAAAGGTCAACCTTTATCAGTTGGATTAGTGGGTGATATTGGTGATGTGCTCGAAAAGCTGTTGAAAGATAGAATCATTCCGGATATTCTTACCGATCAGACATCTGCTCATGATCCCCTGAACGGCTACGTGCCGAATGGAATGTCACTGGAGGCAGCATTTGAATTAAGAAAAAGCAACCCTGTTTCCTATAAAGAACTCTCCCTGAAAAGCATGGCACGTCATGTAGGCTTTATGCTCAAATTGCAAAAACTTGGCAGCATTACTTTCGACTATGGCAATAATTTGCGTGAATTTGCCCGTCAGGGTGGTGAAGAACATGCATTTGACTACGATGGATTTGTCCCTGAATTTATACGTCCTTTGTTCTGTGATGGCAAAGGTCCGTTTCGTTGGGTGGCACTTTCGGGTGATCCGGAAGACATTTACACTACCGACCGCGCCTTAATGGAATTATTCCCCGAAAACGAACATTTAATAAAATGGCTTACCGAAGCCGAACAAAAAGTAGCATTTCAGGGTTTACCCAGTAGAATATGCTGGTTGGGAATGGGTGAACGAGAAAAGGCAGGCCTAATGTTTAATCAACTGGTGAAAGAAGGCAAACTGAAAGCTCCTATCGTTATTGGACGCGATCATCTTGATTGCGGGTCGGTAGCATCACCCAACCGGGAAACCGAGGGTATGCTTGATGGTACAGATGCTGTTTCCGATTGGCCGTTACTCAACCTGATGGCAAATACAGGTGGTGGAGCCACATGGGTCTCTTTTCATCATGGCGGTGGTGTTGGCATCGGGTATTCACAACATGCCGGAATGGTAGTAATTGCTGATGGTACCGAGCGTGCAGCCGAATGTATTAGCCGGGTGCTGTATAATGATCCGGCCATGGGTATTTACCGCCATGCCGATGCAGGGTATGAAACCGCAATTGAAAACAGGAAACGGTTCGGTATGAATTTCTGATTATGTTACTGGTTGATTGGTGGATTGGTTAATTGGTGGATTGGTTGATTGGTTAATTGGTTAATTGGTTGATTGGTTGATTGGTTGATTGGTTGTCATAGTTATCGGGAGGTTAATTTATTGAATAGAGATGAGTTAATCGAAACTTTCAATCTACTGGAATTCTTAAATAGTAAATAGTAAATGAATAAATAGTAAATAAATTAATGAAACTAACCGGTCCCTTTAAACAATTGCTTACCATGGATAAAATGCCCGAAAAAGGCCCTTTATCCGATGATCAACTGGAAATCATTCCGGATGCAGGGATTCTGCATGGAGAAGGGAAGATTATTGCCATTGGAAATTTCAACCAGCTTAAAGAAAAATTTAATTCCACGAACATCGAATGGATAGAAGGTGATTATGTGGCTTTGCCGGGCATGATCGATGTACACACCCATATCTGTTGGTCAGGATCGCGTGCGGGAGATTATGCATTGCGTCAGTCAGGAAAAAGCTACCTGGAGATTGCAGCTATGGGCGGTGGAATATGGGATACTGTTTTAAAAACCCGCGAAGCAACTCTCGAAGAACTGGCTGAAGAAGTTGAACAACGTGCAAATAAATTACTCAAACTGGGCGTCACCACCATCGAAGTAAAAAGCGGGTATGGACTTTCTGTTGAATTTGAACTGAAGATTCTGGAAGCAATTGCCCTGGCAAATAAAAGATGCCTGGCCGAATTAGTTCCTACCTGCCTGGCAGCGCATATACTGCCAAAAGATTTCAAAGGAAACGAAACAGAATACCTAGAATATTTAATTGAAAAACTACTTCCCGAAGTAAAGAAATTAAAACTGTCAGATAGAGTGGATATTTTCGTTGAAAAAAGTGCTTTTTCAACGAATGCTGCAAAAACATATTTGTCCAAAGCAAAAGAAATGGGGTTTGATATTGTACTTCATGGCGATCAGTTCAGTATAGGTGCAGCAGCCCTGGCTCTCGAAATAAATGCAGTCAGTATCGATCACCTCGAGGCAGCCAACGATCAGGAAATCTCCTTACTCTCAAAAGGAGATGTGATACCGGTAATACTTCCCGGAGCCTCCATCGGTTTGGGCGATCCCTTTGCTCCTGCCCGTAAACTGCTCGATGCAGGAACTTCTATGGTAATTGCTTCCGACTGGAATCCGGGTTCGGCACCCATGGGAAACTTATTGGTGGAAGCTGCCATATTAGGAACAATGGAGAAACTGACCATATCGGAAGTCTGGGCAGCACTCACCTGCCGCGCCGCCTGTGCTATTCGTAAAAGAGATCGGGGCATTCTTAAAACTGGTTATTTAGCAGATGTCATAGCTTTCAAAACAAATGATTATAAAGAAATTTTGTACCGGCAGGGTCAATTGAATGCCGGAATGATTTGGAAAAATGGAGAAATAGTAATATGATGTGATGATGTGGTGATTTGTTGATGTGATAATGTGGTGATGTGATGATTTGTTGATGTGATGATGTGATGATGTGGTGATGGGATAATGTAGTGATGTGATGATGTAATGATGTGATGATGTGGTGATGTGATGATGTGGTGATGTAATGATTTGGTGATGAGGTGATGTGGTGATGTGGTTGAGTAAAAAGAAAATTAAAAAATTACTATCAAATTGAAACTCAACATTGAAATAAGGAAATAAAGTTTAGAAATAGAGAAGATTCTTTTCTACTGAAGTTGACAAACAGAATTATGAATTTATTCTTTAAAAACCTTATTTTCAAGTATTAAACCTTAGTAGAAAACCAATCACCCACAAAGCTCAACCTTATTTAATAAACAACTTAACTTTCAAATCGTAAGTAATTTATTCAACTTTATTCATTTTTACACAGCTTCTAATGATTTGATGTGGTGATGTAGTTATGTGATAATGTGGTGATGTGATGATGTGATGATGTAATGATGTGATGATGTGGTGATGTGATGATGTGGTGATGTGGTGATGTGATGATGTGGTGATGTGGTGATGTGGTTGAGTAAAAAGAAAATTAAAAAAATTACTATCAAATTGAAAACCAACATTGAAATAAAGAAATAAAGTTTAGTAATAGAGAGAATTCTTTTTTACTTTGGTTGACAAATAGAAATAAGGTTTTATTCTTTAAAAACCTTATTTTCAAGTATTAAACCTTAGTAGAAAACCAATCACCCACAAAGTTCAACCTTATTTAATAAACAACTTAACTTTCAAATCGTAAGTAATTTATTCAACTTTATTCATTTTTACACAGCTTCTAATGATTTGATGTGGTGATGTAGTTATGTGATAATGTGGTGATGTGGTGATGTGGTGATGTATAATTCTACTGCTGATGGAAGATAATCGAATGGTTGTATGATTTTGCAATTTAGAAACAGTATCTTCATAGGTTGAATCGCACAATTAAACTGAATGAATCTATTTAGTTCACAAAATCAAAATAAATATATAAGTTACCGGTTAATAAAACAGTAAACATAAAAAGCATATGAACAGGATTATAGAATGTGTTCCGAATTTTAGCGAAGGGAATAATACGGATATTATCAATCAGATTGCCAATGCCATCAAATCTGTGGAAGGCGTTCAGCTCATTGACATTGACCCTGGGAAAGCAACCAACCGCACTGTGATGACCTTTGTCGGCCCACCGGAAGAAGTCTGTGAAGCAGCATTCCGTGCTGTAAAGAAAGCCTCTGAACTGATCGACATGAGCAAGCACAAGGGGGAACATCCTCGTTTTGGTGCCACCGATGTGCTTCCATTGATTCCGGTAAAAGGGATTACCATGGAAGAAACTGTAGAATATGCCCGCAAGCTTGGAAAACGTATTGGTGACGAAATGGGAATTCCAATTTATTTTTATGAATTTGCTGCTACCGAAGAAAAACGACGGAACCTTGCCAGTTGCCGTGCCGGTGAATACGAAGGACTACAGCAAAAGATAGCCGACCCGGCATGGAAACCTGATTTTGGAACTTCTGAATATACTGAAGTGGTGCATAAATCGGGAGCAATAGCCCTGAGTGCCCGCAATTTTCTGATAGCCTACAATGTAAACCTGAATACCACCTCTACCCGTTGGGCTAACTCAATTGCCTACGATATCCGTGAAAAAGGAAGGGTAAAAAGGGAAGGGAATCCATTGACCGGTAAAATTGTCAAAGATGTACACGGAAATAAAGTATATACTCCCGGACTTTTAAAAGGAGTTAAAGGAATCGGCTGGTACATTGAAGAATATGGCATTGCCCAACTATCGTTCAACATCACTGATATTACGGTGGTATCCATGCATCAGGTATTTGAGGTTGCCTGTGAACGGGCTGCCCTGCGTGGAATCCGGGTAACAGGTTCCGAACTGGTGGGAGTTATTCCGCTAAAGGAAATGCTGGATGCCGGCAAGTACTTCCTGCGCAAACAAAAAAGGTCAACCGGCATATCCGATGAAGAGATTCTTAAAATTGCCGTCAAGTCGCTGGGTCTCGATGAACTGGCTCCTTTCGATCCTCAAAAGAAGATCATCGAATACCTGATGGAAGATACCTCCAGGAAGAAATTGATCGATCTGAGTGTAAGACAATTCACACATGAAACTGCATCCGAATCGGCGGCACCGGGCGGGGGCTCCATATCAGCCTGCATGGGCGCCATGGGTGCTGCATTGGGATCGATGGTAGCTAACCTGTCTGCCCATAAAAAGGGATGGGAAGATCGTTGGGAAGAGTTTTCCAATTGGGCGGATAAAGGGAAAATCTGTCAGGACGAATTACTCCGTTTGGTTGACATGGACACACAGGCTTTCAATGCCATTATGGACGCATTCGGACTTCCTCAGAAGGATGAAGCGGATAAACTGAAACGTACTGAAACTATCCAGCGTGCAACGCGCAATGCCATGGAAATACCTTTCCGGGTGATGCAGGTAAGCTACGAATCGATGGAAGTACTCATGGCCATGGCCAAAACAGGAAATCCAAACTCGGTATCCGATGCCGGTGTAGGTGCTTTGGCTGCAAGATCAGCAGTATTAGGAGCTGCTCTGAACGTTCGTATCAATGCCGGAAGTCTTAATGATAAAGAATATGCCACCCAACTACTCAAAAAGGTGACTCTGTTGGAACAACTGGTCATAGATCTGGAAAGCCGGATTTTGGGGATAGTGAATGGAAAAATCTTAAGTGCTTAGTATTTATTTAATTATGAAATTGTAATAACCAATTTCATAATTAGAATTTGATAAATACTTTATTGTCAAGACTCTTATCGGATCCAAATCACTTACAAAAAAAAGAAATGAATAAAACAACAACTTTATTTTTAATTCTTATCTCTTTAAATTGTAATTCTCAAGTCTCACTTCGGGATTATTATAGTCCTAGAATTTTAGGAGATAAGAATATCTCTAAAGTTCAACAAGATATTAATAAAAATTCGTTTGAAATTAGTAGAAACACAAATTCAATTGACCCTTGTATTTTGTTCTTTCTATTTAAATTTACAGAATCAAACTTTCAAATTGCTAATCCTAATAAGCCCTACAATGTCACTGATGTTGTTGATAATACTCTTCCTGATCGCCAACTTAAAATAGTATTTAAGTCAAAAATAAGTTACTTTATAATCTACGCTCATGGTGGAGGTGCTGGATTCCACTATCATATTGCATGGTTCGAGCTTAAAAATAATAAGGTTGATGATTTTTGGATTTGTAATTCATTTAATCAATTAAACAATTTCGGAGAACTTAAGAAGTTTATTAATACATTTGATAGAACCATTATTTTAAAGAATGGTAGAAAATTTAAAACAAACTACTTATGTTTGTAATATTCTCATCGCAAAAAAGCAGCAATCCATTATTGGGTTGCTGCTTTTTATATACATTCAATCTGAATTAAGACACGTACACTTCCAGTAAAGTGACTTCACCATCAGGAGTAAGAGTCAATTCATCAATACTGGCCGGTATTAGCACCGTATCCCCTTTCGTTACGGTTGTTTTATCCCCTTCAAATTCGATGATAAAACTGCCTTCCAGGCACATATACGATACAAATGAATCAAGGGAGGCATAATGACGATCCAGGCGTTTATTGAATCGAACCATATTGGTTGTGAAATAATCACAGGTAACCAAGGGTGTTGTTTCGTTTAATACAGGCGTATAAGCAGTTTTAGGGTGTTTGGAAGCTTCAAAGTTAATTACATCCAATGCCTGTTCAGTATGCAGTTCACGTTCGTTGCCGTTATCGTCTTTGCGTTTGTAATCGTAAATACGGTACGTTATATCGCTGCTCTGCTGGATTTCGGCTACTACCACTCCTTCACCAATGGCATGTACCCGACCTGCAGGAATAAAGAATACATCACCCTTTTTAACAGGTACCTTTTGTAACAGATCTTCAACCCTGTCCGAAGCCATAGCATCCAGATAGGTTTCACGGGAACAGTCTTCAGAGAAACCAATAATCAGTTCCGATCCGGGATCAGCATCCACCACATACCACATTTCGGTTTTACCGTAAGAATTATGACGTTCGGCTGCCACTTCATCTCCCGGATGAACCTGTATGGAGAGGTTTTCGTTGGCATCAATCAATTTGAAGAGCAATGGGAACGACATTCCATATTCGTCAAAGATAGTATCTCCTATCAATTCACCCATATAGATTTCAATCAATTCAGTGAGATTATTTCCTTTCAGGAAACCATTGGTCACAACTGATTCATCGCCTTCATAACCGGATAATTCCCAACTTTCGCCCAATTTATCTGTTTCTGCAGGTTTGTTAAACAGGCTTTTAAGCTTTGTACCGCCCCAGATTTTATCTTTAAGTATCGGACTGAATTTTAATGGATATAGCATAATCGTTTGAAGTTTAAAGTTTAAAGTTTGAAGTAGGTAGTGGAATCAGGTCGATAATATTTAGCAGTGGGTAGTAAAACTAAATAAACAATTAATAATATTCAGAGAAAGAATATCACTAATTGTTCATTGTTAATTACATATAGTCAATCACCAATTAACCAATTAACCAATTAACTAATTAACCAATCAACTAATTAACCAATCAACTAATTACCAATTAACCAATTACTAAACCTGTTCTGCGTTGTCACGTTGGGCATAATTGAGCTCCCAGGCCCAAGCACTTCGAAGGGTCTCTTCCAATGTTTCAGTAGCTGTCCAACCTAATTCATTATTCGCATAACTTGGGTCGGCCCATACTTTTTCAATATCACCTTCACGTCGTGCTACAATTTTATAAGGGACTTCCACATTATTGACTTCTTCAAAAGTCTTTATGATTTCCAAAACGGAAACTCCCCGACCGGTTCCTAAATTAAAAGTTTCTACGTCACTTTTGGTTTGCTTATTCAACATCCGTTGAACAGCAATCACGTGAGCTTTGGCTAAATCAACCACATGAATATAATCACGGATACAAGAACCGTCAGGAGTATTATAATCATCTCCGAAAACCAGTAATTGTTTACGGAGTCCTAAAGCGGTTTGAGTTACAAAAGGTAATAAATTATTCGGTATGCCATTCGGTAGTTCGCCTATTTCTGAAGAAGAATGTGCGCCGATTGGATTAAAATACCGGAGAATAATGCTCTGATAACAATGATTGGCATAAATAGTATCCCGAATGATTTCTTCACCTATCTGTTTTGTATTGCCATAAGGTGACATAGCTTTTTGGATAGGGGCATCTTCAGTAACAGGTAAAATATCAGGCTGACCATATACAGTACACGAAGATGAAAAAACAATATTTTTCACTTTGTGGATAGGCATCAATTGTAATAAATTGATCAGAGATACCAGGTTGTTCCTGTAGTACAACAACGGTTTTTCAACTGACTCACCCACTGCCTTGCTGGCTGCAAAATGAATAATTGCCTCAATATCGTTGTATTTTTCAAACATACGGTCCATGCTGACATAATCAACACAGTCAACATTTTCAAATGCAGGTCGAATCCCTGTAATTTTTTCAATGCCGTTCAATACATCGATATTGGAGTTGGATAGATTATCGACAATCACAACTTCAAAACCTTTTTTTTGTAGCTCAACAACTGTATGAGAGCCAATATATCCTGTTCCTCCTGTTACTAAAATCTTTGCCATAAAGTATTTTTACTTATTATTTAAATAATTTTTCCGGATAAGTGCCTTTGCGAATTAACTCGTTGATTTTTAGTACCACTTGTGGACGATCCTCCGCGTAAGTAACTCCAAACCATTTGGATGGCGTATCAAGCACTTTACAGGTTACTTTGTTTTGTATTATTAAATTATTTACTGCCAATGGGATATAAAATTCTGATTTTAATTTCTGACCGTTTTCTGCGAGAAATTCCTTAAAATATTCTGTTGAATAGTCAAAATAATCAGGAGTAAATCCCCACATATTCATCGAAACCGGTGTATTCGGTTGAAGGGTTATTTCTTCATTCTTTTCATTCAGATAATAAATGGTACCGCCTTTTTCTTCTATTGAAGTGCGTTCAACAACATTTTGCAAGTGACCCTTTTCATCCACAACACAAACTCCACGACTTACAGCTCCGCTTTCGGATAAAGTATTTCCTACATGATATCCTACCATGCAATATTCATTTTTCTTGCCCTCAACTCCTCTTAGAAAGTCGGCAAGTATAGAAAAAGATTCCTGACCATAAAAATCATCGGCATTGATCACTGCAAAGGGTTCATGAATCACATCTTTCCCCATCAAAACCGCATGGTTCGTACCCCATGGTTTTTCACGATCGGGAGTATAGGTGGCACCTTCGGGTACATTGCTAATTTCCTGGAATACAAGTTCTGTGTCGATTAAATCTTTAAACTTATTAATTACTACTGTCTTGAAATCTTTCTCAAAGCTGGCACGAATGACAAATACTATCTTACCGAATCCGGCTTTCATGGCATCATAAATTGAATAATCCATGATAGTTTCGCCGTTTGGACCCAGTCCATCAAGTTGTTTTAAACCTCCGTAACGACTGCCCATTCCGGCTGCCAGAACAAATAAAGTTGGTTTCATATTTACATTTTTAGATTAAGGGGGCAAAGTTAATTATTAGTTTTGAATTGAAGAATAATTCAACCATCATTTTATGAACAATTATCTATCTGCTTTTTTAGAATCATAATATCAAATATTTCATAACATACGTATTTCAATCGTTTCATATTATTGTAGAAAACTTAACTTATTTTGGTCTTGGGATAAATGTTCAAAAACTATACCTTTGCACAAAGAGATTTAGTTATGTTACAAAAGAAAGAAAGAAGAAAGAGGATATCTATCAATTACCTGTTTTTTCTTATAGAAATAAGCGCATTAATGCTGGGTGGAATTATATTTTACAATTTATATACCACTAAAATATCAAGGACAAAGGATTTTTACGAATGCGATCATGTTCATTTTGCCAATTCACCCATTAGTCCGAGTGATAAATTAAACGATCCGAATGAAATTCATTTAATCCATGCGCATAAAAATGGATTAAGAAGACCCTTCACCACCAATGAAGACTTTTTCTCGAAGATTGACAGCCTGAAACGAAAATACGTGTTAATTGAAGTCACCGAAAATAAGTTTTACCAACTGAAATCACTGTCTCATTCGCAACCATATTTGATTCCGGAGGCTGTTGACATGTTAAATGAGATCGGTTACCGGTTTCAGAAACGCCTGAAAGAAAAAAAATATAATAATTATCGCTTCCGGATTACCTCACTGATCCGAACGATTGAAACTCAAAACAGTCTCAGTCATTTTAACCATAATGCGACTCAACATTCGGCACATTTATTCGGAACGACGGTGGATATTTCCTATAAAAATTTCTATAACACTAAAACTGACACCATTGAGAGCAGTTACGAAGCTGTGCAAACCCTGACGAAAGTTCTTGTAGAAATGCGACAGGAATGCAAATTTTTAGCGGTCCGCGAACGCAAACAATCCTGTTTTCATATCACCGTGGTAGTCTGCCAACCTGTTTCAGATAAAAATAAACATCATTTTTTGTGGAAGATGAAGTAAAAATTGAAATTTTGATTAACTTTGCAGCCGTTTTGAAAGAGATTTGATCTTAAAATAATGACTTCGTAGCTCAGTTGGTAGAGCAATAGACTCTTAATCTGTGGGTCGAGGGTTCGAACCCCTCCGGGGTCACAATTCAAAACGTAAAAGCCTTCTATAAATTAATTTTATAGGAGGCTTTTTATTTTGTCCTCCTTTATATTCTTTTTCTCCCATTTTATTCCCATTTTATTCCCATTTTCCCCGAATCGGTATCCTGTCCATTCGTACCCGGTATATAGTCCGTTATATGTCCGTATCTATATAAGTACGGACATGTAACGGACTATATATGGACATATAACGGAGTATATACGGACCTATGTAAAAGGGGACTAAAAGGGCAGTAAAACCTTTACCGAATAGAAAGAAGTAATAAGGTGACTATTTGCTATTTAAAGTACAATCTTTTTTATACATTTCAGTTCAGACATTTCACATTTAAATCATTGGATGTAGGATAAAACAAAATAGGTTAAGTTAAATGATTATTTTTTCTTCTCTAAAAAGATAAATTTAAGTTTTTTTAATTAACTTTTAATTCACTTCTATGTTATAATACTGAAAAAAATAAAAATATGTTGAATCCTGTTTAATCTTCAACTCTCCTATTAACTTTCTTTCTGAAAAAGAATAAAACGAGTAACAATTTAAATTAATAAAAAAAAAACAAAGTATGAAAAGAACGAACTCATTAGTAGCAATTTCTCTGTGTATTTTGATGTTGTTTACAGGATGCAGTACCCTGAACAATACAGCAAAAGGTGGTTTAATTGGTGGTGGCGCAGGTGCAGCCCTGGGAGCAGGAATCGGCGCATTAATCGGCAAAAGCGCTACGAGTGCTGCAATTGGTGCGGGGATCGGTACGGCAGTAGGTGCAACTACCGGCATTATTATTGGAAAGAAAATGGATAAAGCTGCAGCACAGGCCGCAGCCATTGAAGGTGCCAGGGTGGATAGCATCAGGGATGCAAACAATTTGAAAGCTATTAAAGTGACTTTCGATTCCGGAATTTTATTCCAGACAGGGAAAAGCACTTTAAACGACGCATCCAAAACTGCTTTGACTAAATTTGCTAAAATCTTAATCAGCAACCCCACCATGGACATTACGATTTTAGGTCATACCGACAATCAGGGTTCACTGGATTTAAATCAGAAATTGTCACAAAACAGGGCACAGGCTGTTGCAACTTTCTTGACAACACAGAATGTCACTGAATCACAGTTTAAAGAAATAGCTGGGAAAAACTACTCACAACCGGTTCTCGATAACTCAACGGCAAAAGGCCGGGCTGCTAACCGTCGCGTTGAAGTGTATATGTACGCAAGTGCAAAAATGATTACTGACGCTCAGGAACAAGCTAAGTAACACAATCATGCAAAAAGCTTAAAATGCACTTGTAAATTATTTACAGGTGCATTTTGTTTTAAATAAACGTTCAAAGGCTCCATTATAAAAATATAAGTTGTATATTGAGCAGAAAATATGTAAAATCAGGCATCAAACGTTGGGCAATGAACTATTATCCTAAACATTATGTAATGATTTGGAGTTCATAAAAATAACATATTGAAATTATTACTTCAATATTTATAATCGATTTTAATTTTATGCATCTATTTACTTTCATTTTGCAATCAAATGATAATAATTAAAAACGATTGAATTCTTTTCCCTTTAATGTTCCTCGAACTTACTAATTTTGTAGTGTATTATTACAAATGCGACAATTCAAATAAAAAAAAACAATGAAATTTACAAAAATGCACGGAATCGGAAACGATTATATCTACGTGAACGGTTTTGAAGAAAAGATAGAAAATCCTGCTGAATTTGCTATAAAATTTAGTGACAGGCATAAAGGCATTGGATCGGATGGGTTGGTACTCATTCTGCCTTCAACCTATTGCGACTTTCGAATGCAAATGTTGAATGCAGATGGGTCGGAAGCGGAAATGTGCGGAAATGCTGCACGTTGTATTGGAAAATATGTGTATGAAAATGGCTTAACCGATAAGACAAGTCTGACATTGGAAACATTGTCGGGTATAAAAAAACTCGAACTCTTTTTAAGCGATGACAAGATTGTTGACAGAGTGACTGTAGATATGGGAGAGCCTGTGATGGAAGCGAACAGAATACCAATTATAGATGAGAATCCAACAGTAATGAACAAAATGATTCGATTCAGTCCAAGTATTCAATATCGGATTTCGTGTGTATCAATGGGAAACCCACATGCAGTGATTTTTACTAAAAATATAGGTAAATTGAATTTACCCAAACTAGGATCGTTGATTGAAAATGCTCCTATTTTTCCAAACAGGATCAATGTCGAATTTATTGAATTAATTTCGTCAAACCGATTTAAAATGCGCGTTTGGGAAAGAGGTTCGGGAGAAACATTAGCATGCGGTACGGGAGCTTGTGCAGCTGTAGTTGCAGGGATTTTAAATGGATTTTGTGACCGCAGAACAACTGTTGAACTGCTTGGCGGAGAATTGGAAATCGAATGGAACGCCTTTGATAACCATGTTTATTTAACAGGTACGGCAACGACTGTTTTCGAAGGAACTATTTAAGGAAAAGATAGTAGTAGGTAGTAGGTAGTAGGTAGTAGGTAGTTGGTAGTTGGTAGTAAGAAGTAGGAAGTAGGATGTAGGAAGTAAGAAGTAGGAAGTAGGAAGTAGGTAGTAGGAGATTGGAAGATTACATAATAAAATTACAAACTACTTAAAAACAGAAAAAATATAACGACTACTAACTACCATCTAATAACTTAAGAATACAAACTACAGATTACAAACTTTTAACTACAAACTAACTAACAACTACATACTACGAACTAACTACTAACTACCATCTACTAACTACCAACTACCAACTACTAACTACAAACTACTAACTACAAACTACCTACTACCAACTACCAACTACCAACTACTAACTACTAACTACCGACTACCGACTACCGACTACCAACTACCAACTACCAACTACCAACTACCGACTACAAACTACTAACTAACTACCAGCTAATTATGGCGCAGATAAACGAGAACTTCATAAAAATCCCGGCAACCTATCTTTTTTCAGAAATTGCAAAAAGAGTAACACAACATAAGGCAGATCATCCCGAAGCATCTATCATCCGTATGGGTATTGGTGATGTAAGCCTTCCGCTACCGGATGCATCGGTTGATGCGATGATAAAAGCTGCCGAAGAACAACGGAGTGAAAGCACATTCAGAGGATACGGACCCGAACAGGGATATTCATTTCTCAGAGAAGCAATCGTTCAAAACGATTATATTTCAAAAGGCATTAATATTGAAATTGACGAAGTTTTTGTAAGTGATGGTGCCAAGAGTGATACCGGAAATATCGGTGATATATTTGATATCAATAACCGGGTAGCCATAACCGATCCAAGTTATCCGGTGTATGTAGATACGAATGCCATGGCAGGAAGAGCAGGCGAACCCTCTAAAAGCGGAGAATGGACCAATCTGGTGTATTTACCCTGTAATGCTGAAAACGGTTTTGTGCCCGGATTACCTTCTGAAAAAGTTGATTTGGTTTACTTATGTTATCCAAACAATCCGACAGGAACCACTTTAACCAATGAGCAATTGACAGTTTGGGTGGAATATGCCAGGAAAAACGAGGTTATCATTTTGTTTGATGCAGCTTATGAAGCTTTTATAACGGAAGATAACGTACCTCACAGCATTTATGAAATTGAAGGTGCCACCGAAGTAGCCATAGAATTTCGCAGTTTTTCAAAAACTGCCGGATTTACAGGTACACGTTGCGGGTATACCGTCGTACCAAAAAAATTGATGGGCTTTTCAGAAAACGGTGATCAGGTATCGATCAATAAACTCTGGAATCGCCGCCAATGTACTAAGTTTAACGGAACATCGTATGTTGTGCAACGGGCAGCAGAAGCTACTTTCAGTGCTGAAGGGAAAAAACAGGTCACATCACTCATTGATTTTTACACAGAAAATGCGAGAATCATTCGGGAAGGATTGCTCAAAGCAGGCTACACCATCTTTGGAGGTGTGAATGCACCTTATGTTTGGGCAAAAGCACCGGAAGGTATGAGCAGCTGGGAATATTTTGATTATCTCTTGAATGAAAAAAACATTGTGACCACTCCCGGAGCAGGGTTTGGGGCAAGCGGAGAAGGATATGTACGCTTTTCAGCATTTGGCAGTCGTGAAAATACCATTGAAGCTATGAAAAGATTAGATATTTAATTTTCTTTTTATAAAAGCATTTCATACTATTCAGAAGAAACGCCCGGGAAATCCCGGGCGTTTCTTTTTTGTATAGTTTCTTTACATTATTAAAATAATCTAAACAACATCAGTTGTTGAATTGTTATAATCCGGATTTCTTACTACATAATTTATAAGATCCTGTCGTAATTAAAATCACAATAAATGAATTTTAAAGATTTTATTTGGATGTTGAAGGATTAAAACTCCCAAAATCAATCAATATTTAACTAAAATATTTAAAAACCGATATATAATTCACAGAATAACGTTCAACCTCTCTGTAATTCTGTAATTAATTCCTCGCATTAAATATCAATTTGCAACTATCATGTTTTATTTAAGACTTATTTGTAAGTAAAACAATCATATTGGTATCATATTGTAATCATGGAAAACAAATTCCTATCTTTTTGATTTATATTGTTGCATATTCTTATCAAAGTGATTATTTTTGTAACGCATTCAGATCATAATGTCAGCTATTCAAAACTTTTAAAGATATAATGATATAATATTAGCAGTATTAGTTTCAGAGAGGATAGAAAGTAGATTACTATTTATCTTATTTAAAAAGAAATTCAATTATTTATTATTTATAAATCAAAATGTGTAGAGTATGAAAAAAATGAGATTTTTAGCAATCTGCGTGATTGCGGTTTTAGCAACAATGAACGTAAAAGCACAATTTGCTGTAGGAACAGACATCGTAAGTTCTTATGTATGGAGGGGAATTTCTCAGGGTACAACTCATGGCGGTACACCGAATTTTCAACCAACATTATCCTTCACAACAGGTGGTTTAACGATTGGTTCCTGGGGTTCAGGCAGCTTTGATGGACAAATAAAAGAGGTCGATTTGTATGCTTCTTATGTTTTCTCTCCGGCATTTTCGGTCACATTAACCGATTACAATTATGGATTTGCACATCCGAAAGGGTATTTCTATTATGGCAAAGGCACTGACCATTTATTTGAAGCTACACTCGCCTACACCGGACCTGCTGCATTTCCATTGGGAGTTTCTGTTAATACCATGTTTGCAGGATCGGATACGCTTTCGACCGGCAAAGCTGCATTCTCAACATATGCTGAATTAAGCTATCCAATATCAGCCAATGCAAAAGTATTCTGTGGAGCATCCGTACTACCAAGCAGTTCGTTAGTATACAACACTTCGGGATTTGCACTTACAAACATTGGTGTTAAAGTAAATAAATCTGTTATTATAACCGATAAATTCAGCTTACCACTTTATGGAGTTTTAGGTGCAAATTTGAGTAATAAAAATTACGATGGGACTACAAAGCCAACCTCCTTGTATTTTGTAGTAGGGGTAACATTATAAATTGGAACAATAAAACGATAAAATAATTAAAACAATTCAATTATGAACAATAAATCAAACAACTCAAGAATG
>Ga0302207_1000287_pt1 | contig 20608 bp, 9 predicted proteins | sample II_Fen_E2_2_FD_198792 | JGI IMG/M metagenome (GOLD analysis project Ga0302207, IMG submission 198792) | Peat permafrost microbial communities from Stordalen Mire near Abisko, Sweden - II_Fen_E2_2 | ecosystem: Environmental > Terrestrial > Soil > Wetlands > Permafrost | place: Sweden: Abisko...
AAAAATCAAAGCAGCTCCAACACCGGTTGCAGTCACTTTACCGGATTCATCGATTGTAGCAACTAACGGATTGTTGCTCTTATACGTTACTTTCGCATTTTTGATATTAATGAAACTATCATCCGACATGGAAGCTGTTACGCTGGTGGTAACGGTATTACCCGGACGTAGTACAACTTTATCACAATCAAGCACAACGGTTTTCAATTCCGATGCGTATGAACCGCTCATAGTAGCTTCTAGCTGACCTTTAATATCTTTTGAGGAAGCTCCTACTTCAAACACATATTTTCCCTGATCAAAAGTAATCTTTTTCCCTTTAATATCCCAGAACCAAAGATCGGCACAATCAACTTCTATTGATACGGTTTTGGTCTGACCTGCAGGAATTGCAACTCTTTTGAAACCTTTCAGACGTTTAATTGGTCTCTCAAGCGATGCAGGACTGTCCGGTGTTTTCACGTAAATTTGCACCACTTCGTCTCCATCAACAGTTCCGGTGTTTTTTACATCCACAGTCACAGTTACTTTATCGTTTGGAGTAATACTGGTTTTACTAATATTAAAATTGCTATAGGCAAATGTAGTGTATGACAATCCGTAGCCGAATTCATACGAAACATCTTTGTTGAAATACATGTATGTTCTACCATTCTTTCCAGCTCCACCTCTCAAGGTATAATCAGTTAATGCAGGAAGATCGCTAATAGATTTGTACCAGGTCAAACTGGTTTTTCCACCAGGGTTAACTTCTCCAAACAAAACTTTAGCCATAGCTGTTCCCTGTGCTTGTCCATTGTATCCGGTGAAAATAATTCCGGCAACATTTGGATTATTTTTAAATTGCTCAACTTCTACCATTCCCATTCCCTGAATGACAACAATGGTATTTGGATTTACAGCCGCAATTGATTTAATCAATTCATTTTGATTACCCGGCAAGGTGATAGCAAACCTGTCCGATTCTTCTCTACCTGTTGTTTGATCGGTACCAACAAAAACAACCGCAACATCAGCTGAAGCAGCCATATCAAGCGTTTCTTTATCAGTAGCAGGTACTTCCGATTCACGGTAAACAAGAACTATAGTTTGTGATCCAGTTATACCAAGTGTGTTGATTTTCACAGGAATGATTTTTGATCTACCTCCGCCAAAACCACCCATGCCTCCAGCTTGTGGCGAACCGGCAATTTTCTGTGAAGCAAGAATGTTTCCGGTTTTGGATCCAACTCTAACTTCGATTACTCCGCCATCAGGAGACACTGTCATATTAAAGCGCATAGAATCCACGTTGGTAATATCCACATTATTATACGAAGTCCAGTCGCCATCTTTAATTCCTCTTACGGAAGCTGAACCAAAGCGTGCAGATGTTATCAAACCGCTGGCAGAAGCATCAAATTTTGTTGCATCATAGTCCTTAACACCTGCTTTAGTAACTGTTGAAAAACCAACCATAGTAAAGAAGTCTGTTCTTTTAGCAGTATTTCCACTTGCTTTAGAAACAACTTCAGTGTTCAGATTATTCTGAGTTATATAATTTTTAATTCCGTCCAACGGAGTTATTTTATACTTAGGATCTGCTTCGCCAGAGTAATCTCCAAGCTCAACTTTATCGGCTTGTGGACCTAAAACAGCAATTTTCTTAATAGCTCCGGCATTAAGAGGCAAGGCCTTCTTTCCACTTTTTCCTACCAGATTATTCTTTAATAAAACCGGTGATTTAGTGGCGATTTCTAAAGCAAGGTTGTTATGCGAAGGGTCATTGATAATGCTTGGTTTGATACCGGCATAAGGAACGATATTTTGAGGATCAAATTCACCCAATCTCATTCTTATCGTGTAGATGTTCACCAAGGCTTTATCCATATCAGCTTCAGAAATCAACCCTTGTTTCAATGCTTCGAGTGCACTGGTTTGGTATATACCTCCACAGTCGGAATCAACTCCCGTTTTTAAACCCATTGCGGCCGCCTCAGCTTTGCTTTTTGCATAACGATGGCTGTTTACAACATCAGCCACTGCATCACAGTCACCGGTAACGTAACCATCTAGTCCATAAGTTCTTTTAGCAATTGTATCAACTAAAAATTTACTGGCCGACATAGGCACACCATTTACAGCACTGTAAGCTGTCATAATGGCTGGTAGTTTATCTTTTTGAATAAGCGTGCGATATGGTGTAAGATAAAATTCTCTCATATCCCGATCATCCATATTGGCACTTCCATTGTGACGGTTAAATTCCGAATTGTTTGCAAAATAATGCTTGCCGCAAGGCACTGTTTTCAGATAAGTAGGATCGTCGCCCATTAATCCCTGAACAAATCCACTACCAATCTGCGATACTAAAAATGGATCTTCTCCAAATGTTTCAGCAGTACGACCCCACCTAGGATCACGTGCCGGTTCAATAACAGGTGACCAATAAGTCAACGTAAAAATCAAATCATGGTTGAAACCACGGGCTTCATCAGCTACAACCGAAGTTTCGCGTTTGATCAAAGCCGGATCCCAAGTTGAACCTACCGCAACACTGTTAGGAAATGAAGTAGCAATCATGCCACTGTTGTTATTTCTACCCACTACTCCGTGCAAAGCTTCACCCCACACATCGTATTTGTTTACTCCAAGTCGAGGAATTGGAGGCATGGTATTACCCAATTGACTTTGTTTTTCTTCCAATGTCATTCTCGACACAAGATCGGCAGCTCTCTCCTTAAAAGAATACGCTGTGTTTAAATAAATTGGTTTCTTATTATCTCTCGGAGGCATAAAGGCCATCATCGGAAGAGTGCAAAGAAATAAAATTACTACTCTAGACTTTTTGAAATTCATAATAAATTATTTAAGGGTCATTATTTATTTATTGATAAAAGATATTTATAGAATTGTTACTTTAGTCATTTTTAAATCTTTAGTCGCTGAACTGTTACCGTACAACACTTCATACTCACCCGGTAGCACATCCATTTTCACTGTATTTCGATTGAAAAATTCGAATGAATTATACGGTAAGTTGATAACAGCCTGAGCAGTTTTACCCGCGGCTACTTCTACTCGCTGAAAGCCTTTTAAAGTCTTAAGCGGTCCATCAGTATCATTTACCTTCCGAACATAAACCTGTACAATTTCAGTTCCGTTACGCTTGCCTTTATTTGAAACAGGAATGGTAAGCTCCACAGATTGGTTGGATTTAATTTCAGTATTACTTATTTTAGCATTACCTATGGCAAAAGTGGTATAGCTCAATCCAAAACCAAACGGAAACAAAGGATCGGACATGTAACGATACGTGCGGCCTTTCATTGAATAATCTTCAAAATCAGACAATTGCTTTATGCTCTTATAGAAAGTGATAGGTAGTTTACCTGATGGATTATAATCGCCAAAGAGTACGTCTGCCACTGCCTGACCGCCCGATTCACCACCATACCAAGCCTGAAGAATGGCATCGCAACTTTCAGTTTCGGGAATCAGAGCAATTGCCGAACCCGAACAATTCACAAAAATCACTTGCTTTCCTGCTTCTTTCAAAGCCTTCAAACAATTTCGTTGCACTGCCGGAAGCTCTATATCGGTACGGTCGCCACCTTTGAAACCAGGATATGAAACCGGCATTTCTTCTCCTTCTAATAATGTAGAAAGCCCTCCTACAAACACAACAACATCAACTCCCTTGAGCTTCTTTAGAAGATCACTATAATCAACATCTACTTCCTTACCCAGATTAAATTCTATGTTAGCCTCCCAATTATTGAGTTGGGCATAGCGAATTTCAATTTTGTATTTCTTTCCGTTTTCAACTTTAAATGGAATCCTCGAAGGTAGCGTTCTCCAATTATTATAAGTTACCAGAGACTCTCCATTGACAAATAATTCAAAATAGCCTGTAGCTCCACATTTGAACACAATTTCTTCTGTCTTGGGTGCCACAAATTCTGTTTCGTACTTTCCTGAGAATCCTTCAAGACGAACACCGGTTGCAAATTCGTGTTGGCCGGCAGTGGTTAATTTGATTGGATTTACAATTTGTTGTGTAGCTACAACATCACCTTTAAGATCTTTATTATTCCAATAACTTACTTTGAATCCTTTTTTTCCATCAATAGAACATTGCGGAAAATAGCTTTCGGTCACTTTATCTTCAACCAAATCACAACCTTTTTCGTACAAAACTTTATTCGCTGAGAGTTTGGAGGTGATACCATCAAGAATCGTAATGGTTCTCACCGGAGTTCCGTTATAATTTCCCCATAACATGGGTTTATCGTTAGCATTTGGTCCAACTACAGCTATTTTCTTTGATTTACTAAGCGGAAGAATACTATTTTTATTCTGAAGCAGAGTCATCGATTTGAGCGCCATATCCAAAGCAAGTTTCCTATGCTCGTCATTATTTACTACAGACATAGGAATTTTAGACCATGGAACCAATGCATCATCATCCATTTCGCCTAAATCGAAACGACCAATCAGAACCTTCAGGAGATGTTTATTTATTTCAGCTTCGGTAATTAAACCTTTTGCTACAGCTTCAGGCAATTGTTTGTAAATATGATTATCCCATTGACATTCAACATCTGTTCCCGCCCAAACGCCTTTGGATGCTGCGTGAACTGCATCGGATGAAACTTTGTGACTGGTATAAAAATCGGACACTGCTCCACAATCTGCAACAACCATATATTTATATCCCCATTCGTCTCTTAAAATTCGTTGTAGTAACTGAGTATTTCCGCAGCAAGGCTCATCGTCCAATCGTTGATACGCACACATTACCTGACGCACATCAGATTTTTGCACAAGAGATTTGAAAGCTGGAAGATAAGTTTCCCATAAATCTCGCGGATCGAGATTGTTTATGTTTAGAGAATGTCGACTCCATTCAGGACCTGAGTGAACAGCAAAATGCTTGGCACAAGCCAGAAGTTTTCTGTACTTGGCATCAGCCGGTCCTTGCAAACCTTTTACCACCGAAACTCCCATGCGCGAAGTAAGATAGGGATCTTCTCCGTATGTTTCCTGACCACGTCCCCAGCGAGGATCACGAAATATATTCACGTTCGGAGTCCAAACCGAAAGACTTAGAAAACGGGCGTTCTCCAATCCTTTCTTCGTAGCTTCGTTGTATTTTGCTCTGGCTTCATCCGAAACTGCATCAAAAATTTTATAGACCAGATTATCGTCAAACGATGCTGCCATACCAACCGGTTCCGGAAAAACAGTCACATTACCGTTATTGGCAAATCCATGCAATGCTTCACTCCACCAGTTGAACTTTTTAATGCCTAAGCGGGGAACTGCATCGGATATATCGCACATTAATGTTGCTTTTTCACTCAGCGTTAGGCGGGAAATTAAATCTTTAGCACGTTCCTCCGAACTTAAATTAGGGTTCTTGTACGGCAATTGCTGGGCCCACGAACTTACTGAAAACAAAAGAGTGGCAATAACAAACAATCCACCCTTTAAGCTTAAATGTGTTGATTTTTTCATACTTTATTTATGCAATTATTGACTACAAAATTGGTTTAAGACATGCCACAAAGCCACCTCTTCCTAATAATCTGACTTTTACGACACTTGATTTTTCAACCACCAAATATTCTGTTACTAGTTTCTTATCGTGCTCGCCATCGGATATCAATGTCATTTTGTATTTTACGTTTTCTGGTAGGAAGTTAAAGGTCAGCGTTTTATTTTTTGGAAATCTTTCGGCACTTATACCTCCAATATACCATGCATTTCCTTTACTACGGGCAATAATCACGTCTTTTCCGGGATATCCATCGAGGAGTTTTGTATTATCCCAGGCATTGGGAACTTCTTTCAAGAACGTTTTTGCAGCATCGGGTAAATCATGATATCCCTCCGGACGGTCAGCCATATGCTGAATACCGGATTCAAACACTACACTAAGTGCCAGTTCGTGTCCGTAAGAAGTAATATGTGGAAATTGCGAATTAGTAAAAGTTACCGGCGTATAATCCATTGCACCCACTACATTTCGGGTAAAAGGCAAAATAGTGTTATGCTCAGGAGCCGTTGTGGTAAATTCAGGTCCGTTGTTATACCACTCTGCACCACGTACCCCTTCGTATGTCATCAGGTGAGGATAAGTGCGTGCCCAACCACGTGGAACCAGACACCCATGAAAATACACCATCATATCAAATTTTGCGGCATCTTCCAGAATATCGAGATAGTATTGAATCATGTTTTGTTTCTCACTCTCGAAAAAATCAATTTTCACACCTACAACGCCTAGTTTCTTTAGCTTGGTGAACTCTTCAACACGATTCTCGTGCGTCAACATTCGATCTTTAGGGGTGGAAGAAACCCATGTATGATTGCCTCCCGAGTTATACCACATCAAGGGTTTCAGACCCAACGAGTGAATATACTTTAATGCGTCTTCCAGTTTTCCACCATTGCCCATGGTATCCCATTCCCAGTCCAGTAAAGTATAGGGCCAACCCATTGAAGCTGCCAAATCGGCAAACTCACATACTTTTTTGAAATCCTTCGTTCCGTGATTGCTCGACCAATAATTCCACGATGCAATTCCCGGCTTAATCCAATCGGTTTTAGAAATAATTGAAGGTGAAGAAACATCATCAACCAAGGTAGATTCTACAATATCAGACAGACTTCCGACAATAACAATCCGCCAGGGCGATTTCCACGGAAGCGTAATAGTCGGTTTTACTTCTCCCTGTCCTCTTCCGTTCCATTGATCAGGGAAAGTGAGCTTATATTTCGATTTTTCGGCGACATTAGAGAGCTTTGTTCCACAATAATTTTTATCCAAATCAGCTTCATGAATCAAATACCAGCAGCCTTTATCGGGCGTATTGAAAAGCGCAGGATAACCCCAGTCTTGTTGAGAATTTCCATCTTTTGAGCTGGAATAAAGACCTTCGTTGGCCGGATTAAACTTTTCCAACCATCTTTTGGTACTATCAGTCACACAGTAAGTTGTGAGTTCGTCGTTTACAACAAAAGTTCCTCCCTTTTCAGGGAACTCATAGCGAAATGCCACCCCGTCATTGTATGCTCTGACAATCAGATTCAATTTTGATTTACCCGGATTCTCAAAAGACACTACGACTTCATTAGCGGAGTTAGTACATTGCACACGTTTGCCATGCACAACAGAATAACGCTCATTTATCAAATTTGGTTTACTTGTCTTTAGGTATTTCAGGGCAGTTGAAAAAGATTGATCTGCTCTATCGAGGCCTAATGTTATCTGTTGAATAACCTCAGAGATTTTACCGTCATTCGAATAATTCACTTTCAAATACCATCCGCCCACTTCAGTATTTGCGCTGTTACGAAGTTCAACTGATATTTTCTTATTCGGAGAAACAACACTCGCATTTTGAGAAAAAATGGCTAGTGAGCTCATTAAAAAAAGGCCAACAATTGTCTTACATTTCATTAGATTATACTTTATTTTACTATCACAGTTAAAACTGCTTTTAATGCGAAATAGCCAAATTACTTCAATTTCATTAGTCCCTGCCGGCTTCTATTGTCTTTAAACTATTAAGGCAATGGCATTGTTTTTTAGGTTCTCTACATTTTGGAACAAGAGAAAAAAAATTACCCTAAACTTAATAAGACTGAGATTTCATCATTTGGATTAAAACTGCACGAAAAAATAACACATTTAATCCCTTCTGCTCTAAAAGTTGTGGCTCTTATTGCACGATTATCGTGTGTGATTTTGTGGCTAATTTAGAACATTACATTTTGCTACAAATATACTTTAGTTTTCCGGATAAATTATAAAACATATGTTGTAAGAAGTATCGTTTTTGTTGAATTGTAAGTAAAGCTGAGAAAATAAAGACTTAACTATAATCATTTTTCGTACTTTTGCAACAAATATTTTTCACAAATGAGAAATTCTCTATTAACCATCATTTTTTTGATTTGTATTCACTGTGCTGCACAGGAACACTATGTTTTTTCGCCTATCAACAGTAGCAACGGACTTTCCGATAATCGTGTACGTTCTATCTGCCAATTGCCGGATGATAGAATGATAATTGTCACTGAAGGATTGATTAATATTTATGATGGTGCCAACTTTAGATATATACACTACGACGATCGAAAGGCATATCTGCTAAAAGATTATTCGGCCTGGCATCGTGTTTACATTGATAACGATCAACGGTTGTGGGTTAAGAATCAGCATAGGCTTCTGATTTTTGACATCAGCAAAGAGTTGTTTATTCCAAATACTGATAGCGTGTTCGTTTCTCAGGGGATTAAATGCCAGGTTACCAATTTTTTCATGGATACAGAGCAGAATTTCTGGTATACAACAGCAAATGATGAATTGATCTATCGAAATAACAACACATCACATACTTTCTTAAGCCATGTATCGAGGATAAACGGGAATTATGATCGTTTATACGATTTAGTCGTATATAAAAAACAACTTTTTCTGTTCTATAAATCGGGAAGAATGGCCTGTTTCGATATGGTTACCCGTAAAAAGTTATATGTTGAAGATCCATTCAACGGCAATAATATATACTCAAGTAATTTAGCGGTTATACCATACAAGAATTATTTCTACCAAGTGCGTAATGGAAGTGGGATTGGATCATTGCTGCGATTCAATATAAAGAACAGAAGGTGGGAAAATATCCTGAAGACCGATTATTGGCTAAATACACTCACGATTGATAACGAAGGTAATTGCTGGATTAGTTCTTTAATCGGGCTTTGGTCAATAGATAAAAACCTCCAGAACAAACGACTGATCTCCCCACTGCATTTAGTGGATGGACGCGTATTTGAAACCGAGATTAGCACGCAGTACATTGACAATAAGGGAGGTATATGGGTTGGCTCTGTAGATAGGGGAGTATTGTATTATCACCCGGACCGGTTTAAGTTTCAAAATTTTGGACGTTCATTATTCAGATTGCAGGAAACCAAGAAAATAAGCGTTCGATGTTTTGCTGAAAAAGATAATTATATTTTAGTCGGTACGCAAAATGGCTTGTTTCGAAAAGAAAAAGGATCTGCTTCATTGGAGCTATACAAAAGTATTCCTACCAATTCTGTGTGCGAAATGCTTTTAAAAGATAGTAAACAACGTATTTGGCTGTGTACTCAAAACAATGGTTTGTTTTGCATCGACAACAAGATAATAAAGCATTTCAATACGCCTAAATATTGCTTGTCTATTTACGAATCCTTTGATAACAAATTATACCTTAGTACTAGCGAGGGAGTTGGGGTACTCGATCCTTTAACCGGCAACTACAAAAAGGCTACCTATGCGACGGGTAATTTTTCTTATTATTCATATCAATTAACTTACCTAAGAAAAGATATGCTGCTTGGGTACTCAGATAACGGTTTGTTTTTGTATAATACCCGGAAAAATACTATTACAATTCCAGATAAGAGAAACGCTTTACAACAGCACAATTGCCATCATTATCATTGTTTGTTTACCGATAGTCGGGGCTTGGTTTGGCTTGGTACTATGGATGGACTTAACGTATATAATCCTACAAATAACATCACTAAAAGTTTCTCTGAAAAAGATGGTTTAATTAATAATAGCATCCGTTCTATCGTAGAAGATGATTTAGGGATGATTTGGGTTTCTACATCCAATGGAATTTCACGAATAGCTGTAAGCGAAAAAAACGAATCATACCAGTACAGTTTTTATAATTACAACAAATTCGATGGAGTAATTGAAACTGAGTTCTTGCCACGCTCAGTATTAAAAACCTCCTACAACAGCCTAATATGGGGAGGTTTAGATGGATTTAACGAGATAAATCTAAAGCAAATCAACGGCTACGAACAGCCACTTTCAGTTCCGCTATTTACAAAGCTTCTTCTATCAAGTAGAGAAATCAGACAAAATGAGTCTTATGACGGAAATATAATTCTAAAACAATCTATAAGTTCTACCTCGGAGATACGGCTTAAGTACTTCCAAAATTTCATCGGATTTGAATTTTCTGCTCTCAATTATGTCAATCCAACACAGACTTATTATCGCTATAAACTGGAAGGAGCAGATGACACATGGAAGGAAATAAAAGCTACTAATGGTATTGGATCTGCCAGTTATACAAATTTATCACCAGGTAAATACACACTTAAAGTCTTTGCCGCCAATAACAGTCAGAGATGGGGTAAACAATATGCAGAAAAAACGATAATCATCAGCCCTCCATTCTGGAGAACCATTTGGGCATATGCATGCTATTTATTGCTTATTGCAGGAGCGTTGCACTTTGCATTTTCATATTATACCAAACGAAATCAGCTAAAAATTGAAGAGCGGCAAAAAGAAGAACTTGACCAACTGAAATATTCCTTTTTCACCAACATTAGCCACGAGTTAAGAACACCGTTAACCTTGATCTTAACTCCTCTTGACTCAATACTAAGAAAAATAGAGGATGAATCATTAAAAAAACAACTCAATGGTATTTACCGAAATGCAAACGAATTGCTCAAACTCGTAAACCAACTGCTGGATTTCCGCAAACTTGAGATGAAAGGTGAAACGCTGGGGCTGAGTTATAGCAGCATAAATGACTTTATCGAAGCTACAGCTTTTTCATTTCAGGAAATGGCGGCAAACAATGGTATAGAATTAGTCTCTGAATGCGAAGATGAAAATATCTACGCTTATGTTGATAAGGATAAAATGCAGAAAATTATCAACAATCTGCTGTCAAATGCAATCAAATTCACTCCGCCCGGAGGAAGAATACTGCTGAAAGCAATGAAAGATCCTAATGAGCAAATGTTCGTTATACAAGTTTCTGATACAGGAATAGGTATCCCTGAAGTTGATGTAAGCCAGATATTTGATCGTTTTTATCAGGTAAAAAAACAAAAGAGTATCAATACGGGTAGTGGAATTGGCCTGCATCTGGTCAAAGAATACGTGGAAATGCACAATGGTACAATTGAAGTAGAAAGCCGTTTAAATGAAGGAAGTTTGTTCACAGTCAGCATTCCAATAGATTTACAATCTGCAGAAGAAACACAATCGGAACCAGAAACAACAGATGAACATCAACAGATAAAAGTACTTATAGTCGAAGACAATGCAGAATTTCGGATGTTTATTCAGGGAGAGCTTTTGGAAAAATACCACGTCATTGAGGCTGTTAATGGTAAAGATGGACTCGAAAAAGCGCTGAAACATCAACCCGATTTGATAATTACAGATGTTATGATGCCTGAAATGTCAGGTACTGAACTTTGTCGGCTGCTGAAGAAGAATATACAAACTTCTCATATTCCGGTAATATTACTTACCGCCAAAACATCAGATAAAGCACAGATTGAAGGCTTTGAAGCAGGTGCAGATGCATACATTTCAAAACCGTTTAATATGGACATACTCCTGCTGCGAATCCATCATTTGATTGAACAACAAAATCAACGAAAAGAGCAGTTTAAAAATGCTATAACTATAAACCCAGGAGTACTTGCATCAACAAACGTTGATAAAGAGCTTATTAAGGATGCGCTTGGGCACATTGAAAAAAATATGGATAATGTATCTTATTCGGTTGAACAACTCAGTAAAGACCTCTTTATGGACAGAACAGGTTTGTACAGAAAATTGTCAGCTATTACCGGACAAACACCCAGTGAATTTATCCGATCTGTAAGATTAAAGAAGGCAGCACTGTTATTAAAAAGCGGTTTGCCGGTTTCAGAAGTTGCATCCAGGGTTGGATTTGGAACAACCAGTTACTTTACCAAATGTTTTCAAGAAGAGTTCGGAGTAAAACCGTCTCAATATAGAAATATAGATAACTGACAATAGAGACAGAGGCTTGTTCCAAGCATTTTTTTATTCAGATTGCCAGCTCAAAATAAAAATGAAAAACGCTTCAGGATACTTTTATTTCAAAATATCCCAAAGCGTTTTTACGAATAAAGCTAAAAACTATTTTTTCTTTATAGTCTTATATTTCTTTGTCAACTTAATCATTTCATCAACAATAGGCTTGCGCTTATTATTACGGTCGAAAAGCATTGGATAATCCATTCTTCCACGAATTGGGAATCCATTCAGCCATGTTCCATTATCGGTTACACCCCACACTGTTACACGGTCAATCACATCTTGATACTTCAAGAAGAGCCCAAACATATCTAACATACGTTTGTTCCACTTTTCCTGAATATCAGCAGGAACTCCTTCACGATATGGATCCATTTCCTTTGTATATCCAAGACTCGTTGACACATTAGCTCCTTCATATGGACTTGGCAGAATTGAAATATCCCATTCAGTAATAAGAATATGAACTCCGGCAGCTTTCAATTTTTTGAAACTTGTTTCAGCAGCTTCCACCGTTGGATTAATCATGTGCATATGCGATTGTGAACCAACAGCATCAATTCTAAGTCCGGCAGCTTTTAGTTCTTTTACCAATTGTACAATTGCATCACATTTTGCTGGTGTTTCAACGTTATAGTCATTATAATACAATTCTGCATTAGGATCAGCTTCATGTGCGAATTGGAAAGCATATTTGATAAAATCTTTACCTAGAATTTTAAAAAAATTACTATTTCTATATGATCCGTTATCTTCAAAAGCTTCGTTTACTACATCCCAGCCTTTGATTTTACCTTTATAACGACCTACAACAGCATAAATGTGTTTTTTCATTCTTTCCTTCAATACTTCAGGAGTTGCAGGTTTACCTTCAGCATCAACAAAGAACCACCTAGGAACTTGTGAATGCCAAATTAGGCAGTGACCAGTAAGGGTTTGTTTGTTTTTTTCGGCAAAGGCTACAATCTTATCTGCATTATCCCAATTGAAACGATCCTCTGCAGGATGAATAAGGGCTGATTTCATATCATTTTCAGGTACAATTGCACTGAATTCGCTAGCAACAATTGCTGCTTCAGCTGCATTAGTCCCAGTTACTTGCTGCATATTAACAGCCGTTCCAAATAAAAATTTACCGTTAGTTGCTTCGCCTAAGGTTTTCTGAGCAAATACACTTGTTGTACAAACTGATAAGAGTGCAAGTACTGAAATTAAAATTTTGTTTTTCATATGAAATTAATTTAAATTTAACTAATTGTTGATTATAACTTTTTATATATTAAAACATCGAATAAAAAATAATTAAAATCTCATAAAACATTTTCATTCTTTAGCGAGCTTAATCATTTCTTCTACAACACTTTTCGGCTTATTTTCACGATCAAACAGTAATGGATAATCCATTCTACCCTTTATTGGGAAATTATTCAACCAACTTCCTGCATCGTTTAATCCCCAAAGCGTTATTCGATCTATATTGTTGCTGTATTTCAGGAAAAGTTTAAATACATCTAACACTCTTTTATTCCATTTAATTTGAATCGCATCAGGAACACTATTTCTATAGGGATCCATTTCCTTAGTATATTCAAACTTTGTTGAAACATTGGCACCATCGTATGGGCTTGGTAATATTGAAATGTCCCATTCTGTAATACATACTCTAATTCCAGTATCTCTCAATTTTATCAAGCTATTTTCAATTTTCTCAAGACTAGGATTATTCAAGTGCATATGTGATTGAGATCCTACTGCATCTATTCTCAATCCTGAAGCTCTTAGCTCATTTACCAATTGAATAATTGCTTCACATTTAGCTGGATTTTCAACGTTATAATCGTTGTAATAGAGCTCTACATTTGGGTCAGCTTCATGCGCAAATTGAAAAGCAAATTTTATAAAGTCTTTTCCTAATATCTGATAGAACTTACTATTCCGATATTTACCATTATCAAGAAATGCCTCATTTACAACATCCCAGCCTTTTATTCTATCTTTATAACGTCCAACAACAGCATAGATATGCTTCCGCATTCGTTCTTTCAATACTTCAGGAGTTACATCCTTTCCATCTTGATCAACACAAAACCATTTTGAAAGTTGGGAGTGCCAGATTAAGCAATGACCAGTAACCGTTAAATTGTTCTTCTCGCCAAAAGTAACAAATTTATCTGCGTCATCCCAAAAATAGCGATTCTCTTCTGGGTGGATCAATGCCGACTTCATGCAATTGCCTGGAACAATTGCATTAAATTGATTTACAATAGTCGCTGTCTCACTAAGGTTACTACCATTAATATATTGTATTCCAAGGGCAACTCCAAAAAGAAATTTGCCCTTGGTTGACTTTGCAAGCGAAGATTGAGCATTCAGAATTGAACTGCCTGATAGAACTAAAACAATTATATTGAGAATAATTTTATACTTCATAAATCAATTTATTATTCTATTAATTGTCAGATTAGCAGACATCAAAATCTACACAAAATGACTTCTATTTTTGGTCAGATTGACGACGCAATTTTAATTCAGTCTCAATCTTTACTTCCAATTTCTTGTCAATAACATAGAAGAACAGTAAGCCAACTCCGATAAGAAATGGAATAGATGGATAAATACTTACCAACATCTTAGCTCCGCTAGCCACACTTGCGGGTTGCACTATTTCAGCACCAGCAGCACCGGCTTTTCCAATATAACCATATAAACCTAAAATCCATGTAACAAGCGCACTACCAATTGACAAACCGGCTTTAAGTCCAACCATCATTGCCGAGAAAATAATAGCTGTTGCTCTACGAGAAGTTTTATATTCGGAGAAATCAGCAACATCAGCAATCATAGCCCAAAGAATTGGAACTGTAATACCATAGAAGAATCCATGAAGGATTTGCGATCCAAACATCAAAATTACGTTACTTGGCGTAAAGAAGTAAAATATTATAATGAATATGGTTGAAATGAATAGTCCGGTTCTAAATACATCACGTTTTCCATATTTATCTGCTAACTTTTTAGACAAAGAAATTCCGATAATCTGAAAGATAATTCCACCAGCATTAAATAAACCTAATCCAGCTGAAACAGGGTCAGAACCAAAGAAATTGATTCCCATGCCATTCAAGCCTGCAATTACCGGACTAATAAGATTCGCAAGCGCAGGTCTATCCACAAAATTGTAAAAATAATACACATATGAACCACCTTTCATTGCCAGCGTAACGAACAATAAAATGGTCAGAACTAACATTATAAACCAAGGTTTATTTTTAGAAAGGTCAGAAAAATCTTCTTTCAATGTTGATTTTTGTTCTGGTCTTGGAACAATCCGTTCTTTTGTTGTTAAGAATGTAATAAGCAATAATACTGTACCCAGGATAGCCATCCAAGTCATTACCTGCTCAATACCGGCTGCTTTATCGCCATGACCGGCATAAATGATAATAGGTAACATAAATACCTGTACAAAAAACTGAGCAAACATTACAGCCACAAAACGATAAGATGAAAGACTATTTCTTTCACTCATATCGCCGGTAATTACGCCACTCAACGCAGAATAAGGTAAATTACTGGATGCATAACACAACAACAAAAGCGTATAAGTTGCTGCAGCATAAATCAATTTACCTTTGTACGAAAAATCTGGTGTTGAAAATGCTAACAACGCAATGACACCCATTGGAACAGCTGTGAAAAGGATCCAAGGTCTGAACTTTCCCCATCTTGAGCTGGTGCGATCGGCAAGCACCCCAATCAAAGGGTTAAACAAAAAGGCAGCTACTAAACCAACGGCCAAAGTAACTGCAGACGCATCGGCAGCTTTAAGCCCATAAATATCAGTGTAAAAATAAGCTAAATAGGTAACAAGAGTTTGAAAAATCAGATTGGCTGCCAAATCTCCAAAACTGTAACCGACTTTTTCGAGAACAGAAAGTTTCTGTGAAGTTGAATTATTCATATTATATTTGTTAGTGATTTATTTATTCGTAGTAAATGGTGAATCCGCCAATCCACCTTCTTTTTTAAAGTATATATAAACCCGATAATCATTATCATCCATGTATGATTTCATAACTATTAGATTAGAAATTATCCTATTCAAGACTTTCACTTTCTCAGTATAAAGACAACAGCATTTACCCATTAAAATTTTCCATCACTTTATGTAATTTGGAAAATGGTCAAAAGGATCTCAATGCAAAAGCCTAGTACCAAAAAATTTAAAAATAAGAACAATACTTTTATCTAATTATTTCTACCTTATTGAACCAATTTATTCCCCGGATTCCTACTTCGTTGAAACTTTACTTTCAGGCGCTCCAAGATAACTTGGTTTTAGACCACCGGTATTGATTAGTATTTTTTGCAAAACAAGTCCGGGTTCTTTTACTATGAATCGTAACGTATGTTTTCCTACAGTTTCAATCTTATGTTTCGTTACAGAGCTAATAATATGTTCTGCTTGCCAACGGCCTAATTCTCCTTTGTAAGCTCCATTTAAATTGACCTGTTGAGGCTTTTCGTTGTCGAATGACACTTCGTAACGAAGACCTTTGTTCCCATTAAAATTCAATGTCGGGGAGAAAAGAAGTTGCAAATCGAATTCACCTTTGCTTGTAAATTCAATTTCATATTCTACATAAACACGCTCGTTTTCTTTCGGATAAACATTCTGAGGAAATGTGGTGATAGCTGATTTCGTTTTTCCTAATGAAGGTATTACCTGCCAATTAATTTTTTCCGAATTTACAGCTTTACAAAAATTTTCAGCTTCGATTGAAACATATCCATCACTCTCAACAAATACTTTCTGTGCTTTAGCTTGATCCTTTTCAGCAATATGCGTTACATTCGGCATTTTACTTCTTCTGGGTTCTTGCCAATTTGTATATCCAATATGCAATTGATCCATCATGTGGTTCCACTTACCATCGGCAATGCTATGGTTGTATGTATACATTAACACTGAATCTCTTTTATAACATTCCTGCACTTTATCTGCCCAAGCATTCGCCTGAATATCATTAACAGCAGCAAGTGCTTTGTTTTTTGCTACTGCAAAATACATCTCATACAAGTTGCTGCAAGCATCAACTGGGAATAGGACTAACTCATCGAAAGCATCTTTATATTTAGTCGGAATTGTATAATACAAACGGTGCGCGTCCAATGCCAAGTTCCGATAATCAGTCGTCACTTTTTCAAATTCATTATAGTTATCCAAGCTATACGTTCTATCATTAAGGGTTTCTGGTGTTACACGCCGGTTGTACTTTGTATAAAGATTAATGATGCGTGCAGCTTCTTTAGCGTATGACTGACCAAACTGCTCGGCACACCAGTTCTCAGTGTGAGTCAGTAGATTATTTGCATTGAATTTAGATGGATCCCAAGCCATATCCAGAAAGAAACTTATTGGATATTCCATCGGTTTCAAGTCGCCCACATTTACAACCCAAAGCTCTTGAACACCATGCGTATAACTCAAATTCATTTGCTCCCATACACGTTGAATAGGACTGATATTTATCCATTTAGAATTGCGAGGAGCCCCTACATAATCGAAATGATAGTACATGCCGTACCCCCCTTTACGTGGTTTAGCATTAATATCCGGCAATTTTCTTACATTACCCCAGTTATCATCACAAAGCAAAAGTGTAACATCGTCCGGAACTTGCATTCCTTTATCGTAATAATCCTGTACTTCTTTGTATAGAGCCCAAACCTGTGGCGTTTTTTCAGCTTTTTGACCTGTAACAGATTCAATAATCTTTCGTTGATCTTTTACAATCTGCTCAAGTAACGAGATATTTGTTCCTTCTCCCATAGCCATGTCACCATCACCTCGCATGCCGAGAGTAACTACTTTGTCCCAGTTTTTGCTTCGTTCAATCCCGAATTTCCACGATTTCTGCAGGTTTTCGGCATTCTTTGTATAATCCCATACTTTTGAAAGTTTATTTTTCTCGCTATATCTGTGCCAGTCTTGTTGTGCCATAGCCATAGGTTCGTGGTGTGAAGTCCCCATCACGATGCCCATTTCATTGGCTAATTCTCCATTGGCCGGATCATCATCATAAAAAGAATTATTCCACATGGCCGGCCACATGAAATTTGCTTTTAAGCGAAGTAACAATTCAAATACTTTAGCATAGAACTTACTATTAAAACCTCCAAAAGTTTCTTTCGACCAACCACTAAGTGCTGGAGCTTCGTCGTTTAGGAAAATACCTCTATACTTTACTTTTGGACTGTCGGTAACATATCGACCGTTTTTCACAAATACCGATTCCTGCTTCACAACCGGTACATCTGCCCAATAATACCAGGGTGAAACACCTATATTTCTGGACACATCATAAATGCCATAAATAGTACCACGCTTGTCGCTACCGGCAATAACAAGTGCTTTTTCAACTCCGGGCAGCGGCGAATCAATGGTCTGTATAACAAAAGACTCCCATTTACCAGAAATACTCTTCACATCGAGTTTCTTGCTTTTGATAAGTTGGTCAATAACCGGACTTTTACCAATAGTTCCAACAATCACCACTTCCTTGTTATCCGGCTTATTGGTATATTTAATTTCCGGTTCACGTCCGGTAACTTTGCCAATATCAGTTTTCAGATTTTTCAATGCTGAAATTACTCCCGGAAAGTCTTCGGAACTGATGACCAATGGCGTTGAGCCATTGCTCGTGGATAATATAAATTGGTTATCTGCAGCGATATTGGTTATGTAGGTTTTCTCCTGTCCTGCAAAAGCATCGACAGAAGATAATAAAAACAGCGTACAGCAAATTGTCAATAACAGGCGTCTCATTTATTGCAATGATTATTTATTCTTTTGTAATCTAAGTCTTTAATTTCGACAAACCTTCATTTTTACCTTAGAACCGCTCATAATCTTCGAAATATAAAGATGTGGATTACTCGTGTGACATTTTATTTTTTCTTCTTATCAACTTTAGACCCCAACAAGGTCAACATTTGTGTAGCATAACGTTTTCCTAATTCCCGGTAACCTTCTGCGCTAAAATGGAGGTGATCTTTTATGCCTACGCATCCTGTAGAAGGAATTACATACGAATTCGGGATAATCTGGGGCAGAGTTGCAATAATCTTGTTCATGCTTGCACAAGCTCCACTCTGATCAGCGTTCACAAGCTCACCAGCCAAAAGAGGCACTGATTTGGGTTTTAGATTTAAGTCTTTCATCAAATTATCATACACGCCTTTAACTTTTTGAGGCCAAATACTATCGTTCGTATTGGACTCGCCCTGATGTATCAAAATTCCTTTTATAACACCATCCTTTTGAGCCAGCTTAGCCATTTCAACGAGTCGAGCATAAGGATTTCCATCATAGTCCTTAATCATGTTTTTCATCCAACCGGGCACAGTAGTTACATAAGACTGATAATTGTCTTTATCGAACAATTCGATTTTACAACCACCAACAGCCACGTTAATAACTCCTACTCTCACATTCTTTGGCAGATTGGCAACAAGAGTTTTGCCAAAATAATCAACCGGAGTTAAACCTGTATTACAACGGCATAATGGAGGGACAGCCGTATACCATTTACCTTTTGTTCTGTTCAAATTAGGGCAATCTAAGGTTTCAAGTACTTGAAAACGTTTATCTACGACAGTGTCTTGCGGTTCAAATCTGGCATTACCTTCCATATTTGACTGACCAAAACACAAAAAAATGTAAAAGTTTGGATCTTTTGAAAAAGCACTTGTATTCAACAAGAGAAAACCTGCTAATACAAAAAATTTAATTTTTGATTTCATATTATTTACATTTAGCTCAAACATATTTAATCTTTGATTCACAAATTATTAGACAAAGACAACGTGTTTTAATATTAATAGATGTTACATAAATCTGGCATTAGTACGACTCATTTGGATAACGAGGCATAAAAATACCATAAAAAAATAGAATATCAAGACAATATCATTCTACCGAATTAATTTTAATTACTTTTTATATTTTAATACCGGCGTACTATCGTCTTTTCATATCATTCTTTATTAAATCATCTAAATTATTTACCGGACGCTCTATATCATATGGAATAGGCATTTTGCTGAATTGCTGAAAGTATAGCAAACAAGCATCTTTCCATATTTGAGCATTCTGACTTTGAGCACGAAGCTTGTTTTGAATACGGACAAATCTGTCTGCATCTACGTAAGGCTCTATTTTGTCCCAGGTTTTCTGGAACTGACGAACCTGTTTCACGCCCGTGTCATACTTATAGCACATTTCATCCCACAAGGTTCGACCTGTTTTAAGTTTAAAATTCCACGGCGTATGGTGGAACCACAAGAGTAATTCAACCGGACATGTATTGATATCATTTAACTGCGATGCCAGCGGTTCATGATATTGACTTACCGCATTGCTGCCGGTTTTTGATCTGTCGAATCCAACTCCATTTAGGTCCGCTTTATGAAAATAGGGAGGAGTCCAGTCTTTACGCGTTCTGGCCGGAGCCCACCACGGACCAGGACCATAATGTTCGTTAGCTGACATGATATGATGTAAGCCAAGCGGCATCATATAATTCACAGCAGCTTCACGACTCAGAAGCATCATTTCTTTAACCGGTTTCAAAAAATTGTTATTCCAATCAGCACTTTCTGACGCTTCATTTCTGAAAGTTAGTTTAATCCATTCGTCAGCTATTTGCTCACTTGTCAGCTTGTTATCCCAGGCTA
>Ga0302207_1000290_pt1 | contig 20579 bp, 15 predicted proteins | sample II_Fen_E2_2_FD_198792 | JGI IMG/M metagenome (GOLD analysis project Ga0302207, IMG submission 198792) | Peat permafrost microbial communities from Stordalen Mire near Abisko, Sweden - II_Fen_E2_2 | ecosystem: Environmental > Terrestrial > Soil > Wetlands > Permafrost | place: Sweden: Abisko...
TTCAGCAACAACGTCTTTTGCTTGTTTTTTTGTTGCAACGAAAAGGATTTTACGTCCTGATTTTGCAATTTGTTTCAATGCAGCCGCAGCTTCATCAATTTTCACTACTGTTTTGTGTAAATCAATAATGTGGATATCGTTACGCTCCATGAAAATGTAAGGAGCCATAGCAGGATTCCATTTGCGTTTCAAGTGACCAAAGTGGCAACCGGCTTCTAATAATTCTTCGAAATTTGTTCTAGACATTTTTGTTGTTTTAATTTTGTTTACTTTCTGTAATGATTCAATTGTCGGGTAGCCACCAGTGTACTATGAGTCGCGACAATTTAGATACTAAACTAATGTGCCAATCTGCTAATAATTTTAATTTGCCAATAATCATGCGCTTAAATTGGCACATTGGCATATTATCACATTGGCATATTGAAATATTAACGTTTTGAGAACTGGAATCTTTTGCGAGCTTTTGGTTGACCCGGTTTTTTACGTTCCACTTCACGTGGATCACGAGTCATGAATCCGTCTGCTTTTAAAGATGGTTTATCTTCAGGATTGATTTTTACCAACGCACGTGCAATTGCCAAACGCAATGCTCCGGCCTGACCATTGAAGCCACCTCCATCAAGATTTACTTTGATATCATATTTTTCAACAACACCAAGTTTTGTAAGGGGTTGTTTTACAATATATTGTAGAATTGGTGATGGAAAGTATACAGAAATATCACGTTTGTTGATAGTGATTTGTCCGTTTCCTTCGCTCACGAAAACACGAGCAACTGCCGCTTTTCTTCTTCCTAAGGCATTTATTACTTCCATACTGATTATTTAAGTGAGTTTAAATCGATTTGTTTTGGTTGTTGAGCTTGCATGTTGTGTTCTGCACCTGCAAATACATACAAATTACCCAATAATACTGCTCCTAAACGGTTTTTTGGTAACATGCCCTTAACTACTTTTTTGATAAGTTTTTCAGGACTTTTTTCCATCAATTTAGCAGGAGTAATTTCACGCTGTCCACCCGGATAGCCTGTGTGGCTAAGGTAAATGCGATCGTTCCATTTATTACCTGTTAATTGAACTTTGTCAGCATTGATAATAATCACATTATCGCCGCAATCAACGTGAGGAGTAAAATTTGGTTTGTATTTTCCACGCAAAAGTTTTGCAACTTTGGTGCCCATACGTCCCAATACCAAATCGGCAGCATCCACAACTACCCATTCTTTCTGCGCTGTAGCTTTGTTGGCAGAAATGGTTTTATAACTTAACGTATCCACTTTTTAAAAATGTTTTTAATTAATAATACAGTAGTTTCATTTGTTTCAATCTAATTTTGGAAGAGGCTAATCGGCACAAAATAGGATATTTACACACAACAAGACGTACTTTTACACTGTGATAATAAACGGACTGCAAAAATACTCTTTTTCTTTGGAATACCAAACAATTGAACATCTTTTTTTTAAACGCCATTTTTAAGTCAATTAAACCGCTTCTTTTGTCTGAAAAAATTACTATGTTTGTAGTATGAAAAGACTGGAAATCGGGTTTTACAAACAGGATGCTGTAACCGTTGCTGAGAAATTACTTGGGAAAATTTTGGTTAGGAGATGGAATGACGGAATTGAAAGTCGTTATCGGATTACTGAAACCGAGGCATATTTTGGCGAAGTAGATAAAGCCTGCCACGCCAGCAAAGGTAGAACCCCTCGTACGGAAATTATGTTTGCTGAAGGTGGAAAAGTCTATGTATATCTGATTTATGGTATGTACTGGATGTTAAATGTGGTTACAGGGAACGAAAATCATCCACAAGCGGTTTTGATAAGGGGAATTGATACTATAAAAGGTTCCGGTAAAGTAGGCAGAGAATTGAAAATTGACAAAACCTTTTATGGCGAAAATCTGGTAACCTCAAGCAAAATATGGATTGAAGATGCAAAGGAAATCTATGATTTTCAGACTGCCCCACGGGTAGGGATAGATTATGCAGGTGAAGAATGGAAAAGTAAACCATGGAGATTTATTTTACAGTAACAATAATAATAAGTGAATTTATAAAGTATGAGACAGTTTTTATATATTAAATCCAACCTAGCATTGATAAAAGTAGTGATTTTGATAATCACAATTTTTTCTCTTGTATCCTGCTTTGATCCTTTTGGAAATCATAATTCTAAGTTTCCTTTAGCCCAGGACTCTTTGCGTCATCAGGATAGTAGTTCGGTGAATTTTTTTGTGTTGAGTGACTGGGGTTTTACCGGAAATTTCGGTCAGAAGAATGTAGCTGAAGAAATGGCAAAGATATCGAAACTTGTTGGTATTAAATTTATTCTCACCTGTGGCGATAATTTTCAATACAGCGGCGTTCAAAGTGTTTCCGATCCATTGTGGGCTGATAATTTTGAGAAAATTTATAATGACAGTGCTTTACATGTTCTCTGGTATCCGGCACTTGGGAATCACGATTACTATGGAAATCCGGATGCAGAAGTAGAATATTCCTCTATAAGTAAATACTGGAAGATGCCAGACAGATATTATAGTTTTACGCAAAAAATTAATGATAGAATTTCTATCCGCTTTATTACATTAGATACGCAGGGACTGATTAATTCTTACCGGAATTTATCCGATACTTTACAACTTGACTCAATTAAACAGTACGTTTGGTTCAGAAAATTATTACAGGAATCAACCGAGAAATGGATTATTGTAACCGGACATCATCCGGTTTTTTCTGCAAGCACTTTCCATGGTGATACTTACGAAATGATCAAGCTTATTAAACCGCTTTTTGATCAATATAAAGTTGATTTTTACGTTTGTGGGCATGATCACGATTTTGAACACACGAAAGATAACAGTGAATACACTGATTATATTGTAACCGGAACCGGAGGATATCCCCGGTCGATTGGAAGTAATGACAGGACAATTTATTCATTATCATCATTGGGCTTCAGTTACTTTAAAATGTCCGGAGATACAATTCAAATGTATTTTATAACCGATGAAGGCAGAATTGGTTATGGTTACAAAAAAGTGAAAAGTGGTACTTCAAAATAAAAAAACGTCTAATCAGCAATACAAATTATATAACACAATAAGTATTGCAAACGATTGCAATATTTATACTTATTCTTAATGAAAATTCATTCCTTTATTGAACAAAAATAAGATATTTTTGTGAATAATTTCCAAATAAACACTTTAAATATTATGTTGAAAAAATCAATTTTCCTTTTATTTCTGACATTGACATTAAATCTCTCAGCACAGATAGAGCGTGTAGAACCGGCTTTTTGGTGGGTTGGAATGAAGAATCCGCAATTACAATTGCTAATTCATGGGACTGAAATTTGCAACCGAAAAGTGGAAATTAAATACTCCGGAATAAAAATTCTGAAACAAAACCGGGCCTGCAGTCCGAATTATTTGTTTGTAACGTTAGAGATTAATTCTAAAAATGCAAAGGCAGGAAAATTTGATATTCTTCTGAGGCAGCCCGGCAAAACAGATCTTTCGTTCACCTACGAACTTAAAAACCGTAGTCAGAATTCTGAGAAGCGTGAAGGTTTCAACAGTTCAGATGTGATTTATCTGCTTATGCCCGACCGTTTTGCAAATGGCGAACCAAAAAACGACAACATTGATTCGCAACCTGAAAAAATGAACAGGAGCATTGATTATGGACGCCATGGAGGCGATATTAAGGGAATTGTGGACCATTTAGATTACATAAAAGAACTTGGAGCAACGGCAATCTGGTGCACACCGGTTCAGGAAAATAATTACAGCAGAGCGACTTACCACGGCTATGCTATCAGCGATTATTACAAAGTCGATCCACGTTACGGAACAAACGATGAATATGCCGGTTTCGTAAAAAAATCACACGAAAATGGTTTGAAAGTGATCATGGATATGGTTTCTAATCATTGCGGAATCTGGGCGTGGTGGATGAACGATTTACCCTTCGAAAACTGGATTCACCAGTGGCCGGAATTTACACGAACCAATCATAAAGCGAACACAATCAAGGATACTCATGCTTCAGAAATTGATAAAAAATTATTTTTGGATGGATGGTTCGACAAGTCAATGCCGGACATGAATCAGCAAAATGAATATTTTTGGACATATTTTATTCAAAATTCCATTTGGTGGGTTGAATTTGCAGATTTAAATGGAATTCGCATGGACACTTACACTTATAATGACCGTGATGCGATGGCAAAATGGGCGAAAGCCATTACTGACGAATATCCTCACTTCAATATTACGGGCGAAACATGGCTTTTTAGTCCGCAAGATATCGCTTTCTGGCAGAAAAACTCGGTTAATCCATTAAATTATAATTCACAACTTCCTACTATAATGGATTTTATATTGCAAAAAGCATTGTCAACCTGCTTCAACGAACATGGGAAACCGTGGGAGGAAATGGGAATGAACCGGCTTTACAATACTATATCTAACGATTATGTATATCCGGATGTTAATAATTTGCTTATTTTTGCTGAAAACCACGATACGCAACGCTACAATTATTTATTGAAGGGTGATTTGGCAAAATTCAAAATGGCAATGTCTTTTTTGATGACAACCCGCGGCATTCCGCAGATTTATTACGGTTCGGAAATAGGAATGACCGGTAATAAAGATAAAGGAGATGGTGATATAAGACGCGATTTCCCCGGTGGTTGGCCCAATGATTCAACGAATGCATTCACGGCAAGCGGCAGAACGTCCATTCAAAACGAGTATTTTAATTTCCTTACGAAACTCCAAAACTGGCGGAAATCAAAACCGGTAATTCATACCGGCTTGTTAACCCATTTTGTGCCTGAAAATGATGTTTATGTTTATTTCAGATATAATGATTCCGAGAAAATTATGGTGATTCTCAATAACAATGAAACCGATCAGACCCTGAAAATTGACCGTTATGCGGAAAGTCTGGAAAATAAAAATGTCGGAACGGATGTGATGACCGGTAAAACGTATGATTTGAAAACAAATTTCGTTATACCTAAAGAAACGACTCTAATACTTGAATTAAAATAAACGATTATGAAGGCAAATATGATCATTTTTGTAATGTGTATGGTGATGAGCGTTTCGTCGCAGCAAATTTCCACTCCAAAAATTAATGTGGTTAGCGGTAAAATTGAACGGATTGAAAATTTTCCTTCGAAATTTATCGCTGCCCGAAATGTTGATGTTTGGTTACCGGAAGGTTATAGTATTTCCAAAAAATATAATGTTGTTTATATGCACGATGGTCAAATGCTTTTCGATAGCACGCAAACCTGGAACAAAAAAGAATGGAAAGTGGATGAAGTTTTTTCCAAACTAATGAAGGAAAAGAAAATTGAGAATTGTATCGTCGTAGGAGTATGGAATAATGGTTCCGAGAGGATTTCAGAATATTTTCCTAATAAGATATTCAATCAGTTAGGTGAATCCACGCAAAAAAAAATATCAGAAAAATATTGTAACGGAAAATCGGCAAACGGGGATAATTATCTGAAATTCTTAGTGACAGAATTAAAACCATTTATTGATAAAAACTATGCAACGTTCGATGATAAGCAGCATACGTTTATGATTGGTTCGAGCATGGGCGGTCTGATTTCAATTTATGGAATTTCAGAATATCCGGATGTTTTTGGTGGAGCTGCCTGTCTTTCAACGGCATGGTTGAGCCAGATTGAACCAAATCATGAAATGCCAACCTCCGTTTTTCTTTATCTGAAAAATAATTTGGTTTCACCGTGGGAACATAAACTTTACATGGATTATGGAACCGGCGAAAGTGATAAACCATACGAACTTACCCAATCGTTTGTTGATTTGATTGCTGCAGGAAAAGGTTTTGGTGTAAATAATTATATGTCGATAGTATATGAAAAGGATGAGCATAACGAAATTGCATGGAGCAAACGGTTGAATGTTCCGGTAGAATTTCTTTTGCCCAAAGTTCAACCTCAGAAAGTCGTTACTGGTAAGATTAATTTCATTGAAAATTTTCAATCGAAATATATTCCCGAACGAAATGTGGAAGTCTGGCTACCTGAAGGTTACAATTTAAAAAAGAAATATGCAGTACTTTATATGCACGATGGACAAATGCTTTTCGACGCAAATTCCACATGGAACCACCAAACCTGGGATGTGGATGATGTGGCCGGTAAATTGATGAATGAAGGTAAGACTAAGGAATTTATTGTAGTTGGAATTTGGAATTCCGGTAAAAACAGACATTCAAATTATTTCCCTCAGAAACCATTTGAAAATCTCAGTCAATCTCAAAAAGATTTTGTATCAAAACAATTGCAGTCAAGTGGTAGAACGACTGATGCTTTTCAACCAAACTCTGATAATTATCTGAAATTCATTGTGAAAGAGCTCAAACCGTATATCGACAAAAATTATTCGGTATTTAAAGATCAAAAACACACATTTATTGCAGGAAGCAGTATGGGTGGTCTGATTTCGATGTATGCCATTTGCGAATATCCAACTGTTTTTGGAGGAGCTGTTTGTATGTCAACACATTGGCCGGGCATTTTTGCGTTGGAAAACAATCCGGTACCCGATTCATTTGTAAGTTATTTGAAATCAAATCTGCCTGATTCAAGGAATCACAAAATATATTTTGATTATGGTGATAAAACATTGGATGCCATGTATCCTCCCTTGCAAAAAAAAGTGGATGAAGTAATGAAGTTGAAAGGTTTTTCGGATAAAAACTGGATAACAAAGTTTTTCCCCGGTGACGATCACAGTGAAAAATCATGGAATAAAAGGTTAGACATTCCGATAGTTTTTTTGTTGAAAAAATGAAATTTGAAAACTAAATTAATCATCTTTATTTCCCTCGTCATTTCTACTTTTCTATCGAATATGGAAACAAATCTTAGAAAATTTCCGATTAAAATAGCAATGGCTCAGATAATCTGTCTTGATGGAGATCGTTCAGGTAATTTAATTCGGATTGAAAATGCACTTATCGCTGCGAAAAAGGTGGATGTTAACATTATTATTTTCCCAGAATCCAGTTTGTTAGGTTGGGAAAACCCGGAAGCATTTCAGCGGGCTTGCCCCATTCCTGGCAAAGACAGTGAGTTCCTGTGTTCGCTTGCTGTTAAATATAAAATGCACATTTGCATTGGTTTAGACGAAAAAGAAGGCGAAAAACTATATGATTCAGCTATTATAATTGATGATAATGGTAAAATTTTGCTCAAGCACAGGAAAATAAATGTTTTGCCTGAATTGATGAATCCTCCATACTCGGTTGGTCATGGTGTTCAAACGGTAAAAACACGTTTTGGAACTATTGGACTAATGATTTGTGCTGATTCATTTATGGATGATTTAATACAAAGTATGAAAAATCAAAAACCTGACTTAGTATTAATTCCATATGGTTGGGCTGCAATTGAAAAAGACTGGCCGGCTCACGGACAAAGTTTAGTGAAAGTCGTAAAAAATGTGGCAAATACGGTTGGTTGTCCTGTAATAGGTACAAACCTTGTAGGGCAAATATCAAACGGACCTTGGAAAGGACAAACCTATGGAGGCCAAAGTGTGGCTTACAATCCCGAAAATCAGAAATTAATTACTGGAAAAGATCGTGATGTTGAATTGGTTATTTTTGAGATATAATAAATTTACAGTTTCAAAAGTTTCTATCAGGAAGAAGTTTACAATGAAAAATAATGAAACAAAAAGCTGAATATCCTTACATTGTTTTGTTCCAAAATTTTAAAAAGGAAAATTGCACTTACTTTTTAATATAAAACCAAACAGAATTAATATAATAATTTAAAATAAATCTTAGGTCGAACAACTAATTCGAATCGTACTATGTTTAATGGTTCTAAATAATGAATTGATAATTTTCTCAACTACTTAGTATTAATTAAAATTGCAATTGTTATGAAAAGACCATTATTATTGTTAGGTATGATTGTCTTCTTTATTTCACAAGGATTTTCTCAGGATGCAAATATGACTGCAACCAAAGTAAAATCCGACGAAGACAGAAATTTTAGGATTCCTCTTATCGGGGAAGAAGCGCCCTCATTTACTGCAGAATCAACAAATGGAACAATAAATTTTCCATCAGATTACGGCCATAAATGGAAAATTTTGTTCAGCCACCCTCAGGATTTTACGCCTGTATGTTCAACTGAAATTCTGGAACTAGCTCATTTACAGAAAGAATTTGACAAATTAGGTGTTCAACTTGTAGTTGTATCTGTTGGGCCTGTTTCCACTCATATTCAATGGAAAAAGGCATTGGAAATGACTCAAATCAAAGACAGGGAATCTGTAAAGATTAACTTTCCATTGGTTGACGATCAGAATATCGCCATTTCCAAAGAATATGGAATGATTCATCCAATGACAAATTCTACTAAAAGTGTAAGAGGAGTATTTATTATTGATCCTGATAACATTATTCAGGCTCTTTATTTTTATCCAATGAGAGTTGGGAGAAGTACAGATGAATTACTCAGGATGGTTACTGCTCTTCAAACCACAAGTAAGTATAAAGTGTTGACTCCTGTTAACTGGGTTGCTGGAAATGACGTTATGGTGCCAAATCCTCCTAAAATTGATGAAAATAATCCGACTGCGTCTACCGAAGGATATTATAATCCTGTCTGGTTTATGTGGTTTAAGAAGGCAAATAATGAATAATTTCTGTATTAATGTTTTTAGTGAGTTTTTGAATTAATCAACTAAATTTTAATAAAAAAGGTCGGCAATTGCCGACCTTTTTTATTTTGATACAAAATATATTATGCTTCTCCTCCTCCAAATGCCATGGGTACCGGTGGAACAAAACCATTGTCGGGAACTTTAATTTTTCCGTTTTGAGATTCATATTTACCAATATTTTCCTGCAGAGCAAAAAGCAACCGTTTGGCATGTTCGGGTGTCAAAATAATGCGTGATTTTACATTTGCTTTCGGAGTTCCTGGCATAATGCGAATGAAGTCAATAACAAATTCGGATGTCGAATGCGATATAATTGCCAGATTCGAATAAATTCCTTCTGCTACTTCCGGTGAAAGTTCAATGTTTAATTGGTTTTCCTGATTTTCCATTTTATTTAGTTTTTAATTTTTTTTCTGATTACAAAAGTACTGATTTTTATTGAAACAAATCAGGAGTTATGTAATTTTCATTTACTAAAAGTTTTCATGGTTTTGTCTTTGATTTTGAACAGATATTCAGGATTTATAATTAGTTTTGCAACATTAAACAGAAACAATTCAACACTTAAATTTATGAAAAAAACACTTTTTATCGGATTGCTGCTCGTGTTTGCTATAGTTGCAAATGCTCAGGGTTTTTTTAAACCTGAAAAAATGGTCGAAACCGGTGTGTATTATTACCCCGAAGCTTGGAATCCGGATCAATGGGACCGCGATTTTAAAAAAATGGCAGATATGGGATTCGAATTTACTCACATGGCTGAATTTGCCTGGGTACAAATGGAGCCAACAGAAGGAAACTACGATTTCAAATGGTTGGATAAGGCAGTAGAACTGGCTGCTAAGAATAATTTGAAAGTGATTATGTGTACACCAAGTGCCACTCCACCAGTTTGGTTGGTGCGCAAATATCCCGAAGTATTGGTTGAAATGGCAACCGGTCAAAAGGCAGATCACGGAACACGTACACATTGTTCGTGGTCAAGTTTGAAATACAACGAATTGACGAAGAAACTTGTTAGTGCCATGGCAAAACATTATGCCAACGATAAACGAATCTGGGGTTGGCAAATTGATAACGAACCTTCTCATTATGGAACAGTAGATTTTAGTCCGGCTGCACAAGCTAATTTCAGAATATGGCTTCAGAAAAAATACAAAACGATTGAAAATCTGAATAATGCTTGGGGAACAGCATTCTGGTCGGGAATTTATTCTGATTTCAACCAGATTGATATTCCAAATTCCACTCAATTAATTGCAGGTCCGGCAAGTTTAATTTCACTGGTTGATTTTAAGCGGTTCAGTGCCGACGAATGTGCCTCATTTATTTCGATGCAATACAACACCTTACGCGAGAATATTTCAAAATCACAGTTTGTTACGACTAATTTTATGCACCAGCACTCCGATGTAGATCCGTGGCGCAGCAAGGATTTGGATTTTATTTCGTACACCATGTATCCGGTTGCAGGTTATTCAAAAGGACTTGGAGAGCAGGGCTTTCGACTTGGCGATCCGTGGCGGATTTCGTTTGCAAATGATTTTTTCCGACCATTAAAAGGCGTTACCGGCGTGATGGAACTTCAACCGGGACAAGTAAATTGGGGAACCTATAATCCGCTGCCTTATCCGGGTGCAGTTAGAGCATGGCTCTGGAATGCATTTGCCGGCGGTTTGGATTTTATTTGTTCGTATCGTTTCCGTCAACCCTTGTTTGGAGCGGAACAATTTCACTATGGAATGGTTGGTACCGATGGCGTGACCGAACTTACAGGTGGTCAGCAATACCGTCAGTTTATGAAGGAAATTCGTGACTTACGGAAGCTTTACAAACCCAATTCCGTCATGCCAAAAGAATATTCAACCCGTAAAACGGCTGTTCTTTTTAATCCGGATAACGTTTGGGAAACCGATATTCAAAAACAAACCTATCAGTGGAATGAAATTAATCATATTACCAGATATTATTCTGCCATTAAATCGCTCTGTGTTCCGGTGGATATTGTCGGAGAAGACCGTGATTTATCAGGATATCCTGTCGTAATTGCACCTGCCTATCAGATGGTTGACAAAGAACTTGTTGCCAAATGGAAACAATATGTTGAAAATGGAGGAAATCTGATTCTGACTTGCCGCACAGGATTGAAAGACAGGGATGGTCATTTCACTGAAGCACCATGGGCGGATGCTATTTCGAATCTGATAGGAGCCAAAATTCCCATGTACGACGAAATGAGCAAAGAAACTAAAGCCAATGTTTCTTTCGACGGTAAAAATTATGTCTGGAATAATTGGGGCGATATTTTGGAGCCAGTTAAAGACACAGAAACCTGGGCCACGTATGCCGATCAATTTTATGCCGGAAAAGCTTCGGTTGTTCATCGTAAATTGGGAAAAGGAACAGTTACTTACATTGGTACGGATACAGAAGATGGAAAACTGGAGAAAGAAGTTTTGAAAAAGGCATATACTGCTGCCGGAATAAGTACAAATGAACAGCCCGAAGGTGTCATGGTAAACTGGCGTGATGGATTTTGGGTAGCCATCAATTATTCATCGGTAAAAGTGAACATTAATATTCCGGCAAATGCCAAAATTATTTTTGGTTCAAAAGATCTGGATATTGCCGGAGTGGTGGTTTGGCAATAATCAAAGCCTTTAAATAAAAAAATCCCGACAATCGTTAGATTATCGGGATTTTTTGTGCGGCTGAAGGGACTCGAACCCACACACCTCTCGGTACCAGATCCTAAGTCTGGCGCGGCTACCAATTACGCCACAGCCGCTCGCTGTTTGCGGGTGCAAAGATACATTCTTTTTTGGTTTTGGCAAACACATCATCAAACTTTTCAAACCCCAAACCTTTCAAACTAAAATTATTGTCTCAGGGTTTTTTCAACCCGCAATTTCGAACTGATCAGTGTTTCATCAATCAGTTCGGCATGTGAAGCCCGAATCGGGTTGATATCAATACCACCGCGTCGGGTGTACATGGCTGCCACCATAAGTTTTTCAGGTTCAAAATAGTCATAAAAACGTTTGTAAATCATTTCCACCACTTCTTCGTGAAAATGATTTTCTTTGCGGAACGAAACCAGATATTCAATAATGGAACTTAATTCAATTTCGTGTTTCGTGGTCATTTGCACAAACAAATCACCCCAGTCCGGTTGATTGGTTACGCGACAGTTCGAACGCAGCAAATCGGTGTGGAAAGCATATTCGTGAATCGTATCAGTCAGTTGGCTGCGCAGTAATTCCGGTGATTCTTTAAAACGTGTAAACGAAATCGATTCCTGAACTTCAACAGGAACAAGATCATTCAAATTGACTTTTAAAGAAGGAAACGGTTTTCGTGCTTCGCCGGATTCATCAAAAAATGTTACAAAAACTTCGGTTTCCAGAAGCAAACTCAAATCCTGCGAAATGGTGGTGCCGACAACTTCCTCGGCTTCTAAAACAGTTTTCCCAAACCGATCCATATTGAATGAATTCAGGTATAGTTTTAATGACTTTGATTCGACCAGATACAGACTGTCGGATGAATAAACGAGTTTCATCATCCGTGAAACCGGTAAACCATTGTTTGTGAGGAACGAAACTTCGTAACAGTTCCATACATCGAAACCCATAAAAGGCAAATTGTCATATTCAATCCCGTATTGCAACCGGTTTTCCGATCTTGGAATCCTGAAAAGCAGTGAATAATCGTATTTTTCGGGATTTATGACTTTTTTCCCCAGAATGGTATCTTTAATGTCAAACGGTTTCATATTTCTTTTTTAATTTGGAAGAATATATGGATTACATTTTTTGCTCAACCATTCCCGTTCATATTCATTCAGTTTTGGTGAAATGGTATCATACACACGTTGGTGATATTCGTTCAACCAGTCAATTTCCGACTTATTCAATAAATCAAAATTGATAAGATGTTGATCAATAGGGAACAAGGTCAATGTTTCAAATTTCAGGAACTGTCCGAATTCTGTTTTTTGTGCAGGAATAACGTGAACAAGATTTTCGATACGAATTCCATATTCATTGGTACGATACATTCCGGGTTCGTTCGAAAGCATCATGCCCGGTTGTAAAACGGTAGGGTTTTCATCCATGCGAATGCTTTGGGGACCTTCATGAACGTTCAGAAAATGTCCAACCCCGTGACCGGTTCCATGTCCGTAGTTTAGTCCCAAATCCCACATGGCTTTACGCGCCAGAATGTCAAGTTGCGAACCGCGTGTGCCGGCCGGAAATATAGCTTTTGCCAACGCAATATGACCTTTCAAAACTAATGTATTATCTGTTTTTTGTTGTGCAGTTGGCGTTCCAAGTGCCACGGTTCGGGTAATATCTGTTGTTCCATCAAGATATTGTCCGCCGGAATCAAGTAAAAAGATATTTTCAGGTTTTAGTACTGATGCACTTTCATCCGTTGCGCTGTAATGTACAATGGCACCATGAGCAGCATATCCGGCAATTGTTCCAAAACTTTCGCCCACAAAATTTTCCTGTTTGCTACGGAATTCATACAATTTTTTATCAACGGAAACTTCAGTCAATTGACCGGAATTCAGATTTTCTTCCAGCCACATAAAGAATCGCGTCAGGGCAACTCCATCTTTTTCCATGGCCCGTCGAACTCCGGCCATTTCAATTTCATTCTTTACACTTTTCAGTTTAAATACCGGCGACATGGAATTGCGAATGATACATTTTGAAGGAATTGATTCAAACAAAGCCTGATTCAGTTTTCCGCCATCAATGAATACTGCTTTTGAGTGAGAAATATGCTTCAACGATTCGTATATTTCGGTGTACCCGCCGATTTGGACCTGTTGATTTTTTAAATACAAAGTGGTCTCCGCAGTCAGTTTCTCCGGAGCGATAAATAAAGTTGCTTTTTCCATTTCAATCAGGGCGTAAGCAATGACCACCGGATTGTAATCCACATCGTTTCCACGAATATTAAACAGCCATGCAATATCATCCAGTGCTGAAATTACAAAAACATCAGCATGCGCTTTTTTCATTTCAGCCCGAACCAAAGTGATTTTTTCAGAGGTTGTTTTGCCGGCATATTTGGAATCAAAAACAAAAAACGGATTCATGGGCAGGGATGGTCTGTCATTCCAAACCTTTTCAAGTAAATTGATGGAAACCAGTTCCAGATCATATAATTTCAATTCCGTTTTCATGGCTGCATAACCATTCACCGAGAACATTTGTGAGTTTACGCCCACTTTCTCGCCGGCTTTAAGTTGCGTGCCAAGCCAGGGCAGAATTTCCAATGTTTCTGGTAAACCCTGTTTCATTAATTCAATGCCGGTGCCTTCCAGTTGTTCCGCCGCATGAAGAAAATAGCGGGAATCAGTCCACAATCCGGCTCCGGTTAAGGTTACAACGGCTGTTCCCGCCGAACCATCAAACCCCGAAATCCAGACGCGTTCTTTCCAGTATTCTGCAATATATTCTCCGGCGTGAGGATCGGTTCCGGGAATAATACAAGCCGAAATTCCTGATTTTTTCATCACTTCGCGCAGAGAAGCAAGTCTGCTTTTAATTTGTTCCATCGTATAATTAGTTTATGAATATTCAAATAATTATTATTGCAAAGATAATTAATAACAAAATAAAAACATAATAAGTTGAAACTTATTCTAAACAAAATATTTTGATGAAATCAATTGAAAGGATTTCAGGAAATTAAAGGAGCGAAACTTAATGGTTTCGCTCCTTTAATTGCAAATTTTTATCTGTATTGAACTTGTTACATTCTAGTGCTGAAATATTAAAACAAATTAAATAATTATTACCCCAACAATATTCTCTCTATTTCCTTACTTGCTTCCGCCAAAGCTTCTTTAGTTTTATCTTTCAATTGCTGCGCTTGCACCCGAATTGCAGTAATATGATTAGCTATTTCTTCTTGTTTGGCTGGAGGAGGAAATGGTATCTTCAAGTTTTCAATATCCTTACTTCCTATATTAATTTGAATCCCTCCTGTTCCAATACGTTTAAACTGTTCCATTCCAATTGGAGAATTTAATACTGTCTGAATATAAATATTATTACCTTTTATAATTGTAACTTTAGCAATTCTTTGATTTAGCAAACAAATTGGAATATCATCTTGAACGATGGCGACTCGTCCTATAGTACCTGACATCCCAAATAATAATTCCCCTGCATTAATACGAGCAAATACGTTTTTATTATAAATTTCTTCTGATACAAATTTTGTGTCTTCAAAATCAACTCCAGTAGATAGTACATTTTGAATTCTTATTAATGGAATTCCATTTCCCAAATAATCTGTAGTATTAATAATAGCTCCTGAATTTATTCTCGAAATAGACTTAAACGTTTTAATTGGGTAAATTGATCTTGATAACTCTTCAAAAAATGATTTAAAAATAATACCGTTGAAATACGGATCAAATCTTCCCAAAGTTATTTCCTTAATAGTTAAGTAGAACATTCTATTATTTAATTTATTTTCAGGAGTACTTGGTAACGAAAGACCTAACTCATGAAACAAATATCCATCAATACTTCCTAAGAGCCTTTCAGCATCCGCCTCATTTCTTTGCTTCTGGGTTATAACTTCATTGGTTATTTGAAGAATCCGCTTGTCTTCGATTATTGGAACGGAAAGTAAAGCAGGATAATCTAATGCAGGGCGTGTTCCTCCTGTACTTCTGCGACTTGCCAGTTTTTCGCCAATATCAGAGTTTAAGAATGCCGCCAATGTCTCACTGACATCCTTGCTACCTGTTCTGATAACACAAACATGTTGATTAATATTCCCTTCAAAGCCTTCAGGTGCAATCGATGCAACTGCCATTCGTCCAACACCGGTAATCTTAACTAACAAATCACCTTCTAAAACCTGACTTCGTTTCAACATTCCGGAATGAGTCTCTTCGTTGATATACTTACAATCATCAAATTCTAAAACACCTGTTGGAGATAGATTTTGAACCCGCAAAAATGGGATTCCATTCTCTTTTTCAGAATAGTATTTTTCACTTTCAGTTGTTTTAGGTGTTGCACCACTCGAAATGCTTACCACATAATCGCGTAGCTTTTTGGGTTTCTTCGCCAAAACTTTCTTTTCCAGTTCCAACAGTTCAGGAATATAATAGAAAGGGTCTAGTCGTTTTTCTATTTCGCTTTTTTGCAAGATAAAAACACGGCTTGGGTTAAGTGTGGTTGAAATTGTAAAATTGCTCATTATTTTTCGGTATTATTAATGTGAGCAATGAATTTCGCAAGTTCTTGACCAATTTCAATCAATTCATTGTTATTTGTATTTCTTCCGGTGGCATCATATCCAATATCTTCAGCAATTGCCATAAAAATAGGATAATTGTCTAAAGTGGTTTGTTTGGCTAAAAAGTATTTTTCGATTAATTCTTCTTTCAATAAATTTACTTTATCGGTAAAAGCTGTTTGGATGACTGATCTATCGTTTTGAATCAATTCAGTTATTTCCTTTTTGCTGGCCTTTGGATTTGCTCGTTTAGCATTGGTTTCTAGCATTTTAATGGCTGCTACTTTATCTTTCTCCCATTTCTCAATGGTTGCAATATACTTACTGTCAGTCTTTATCTGCTCTTTCAACTTCGCCTTTTGGTCAGCAATTTTTTCCGATTGTTTTTGTTTGTGTTTTCGTAAAAACAAAACAGAGCTTTTCACTCCTGCACCTGTAGCACTAAAGGCTGTTTGTGGCATGGAAACTACTGCTATAATCCGATACATTTCTTCAATGTTGTCACGCACATACTGCATACTACTGTTAGTCAATATGCCATCAGGGATAACCATAGCCAAATATCCCTTTTCTGTTAGAAAATTGTGACATTGCTCTATAAATAATACTTCAGTGCTTTGACTTTCACGAATTGAAGTTTTTGCGCTCGAAGTAGTATTCAACCAATCTAATTCCTTAAGAGCCAAATTGTATTGATTCATATAGGCTTTTTCTGTTTGTTTAATGCTACTTCCAAATGGTGGATTGGTGATAATGAAATCAAATGAATTGTATTTGAATTCTTTATTTCCTGATTTTTCTTGCATATCAACATCTCTCAACAAGCCATCCGAAGCTATTACATTCGTATGACCATCGTCATGAATAATCATATTCATTTTCGCAGTACGAGCTATTTGAGTGCTTATCTCAATACCAAATAAATTTTTCTCTGCAAAATTATGCCAGTGCTCCTTATGTTCAACAGGTTCATGTTTTATATCATAAAAATGATTTGCTTGCTCTCTTACTTTATCCAAAGCATAAAGCAAAAAACCGCCACTCCCACAACTTGTATCTAATACTCTTGATCTGTGATTTATAGGTAAGCAATCTACTATGAATTTTACAATGGCTCTTGGTGTAAAATACTGTCCAAAATCGCCACGAAAGTAACTTCCCATAAAGGTTTCAAAAGCTTTACCCTTACTGTCTAAGTCGGTTTTGTTAAGGTTTATGCGTTGAAAGTATTTTACAATAGTCAAGGTTTCATGTGCTGTTAATGTAACTCCATCTTTAAATACTTCGGGAGCTTCTTTTTGTCCAACAGAATAAATCTTTTTAATTCGCTTTAATAATTCCTCAGGTTCTTCATCTCTGAAAATCTGAAACTCATATGCATCGCCTATTTTCCTCGGATGTTTCTCGTCCCATATTTTACAAAATATCAGTTTATCAAGTTCATCAAATGCTTCACTTGGATTCCTTTGTCCACCTCCCCAAAGAGCTTGATGAGATTGGATAAAAATCTTTGTCAACTCATTTTCACTAACCACTTGCAATTCAAAGAACTTCTGTTTGATATTATCATCTGGTTCGCCAACAATATCTTTTTCTCCTTCGGTTTCTGTTTGAGATATACCACCTTTTACATATTTATAAGGAGCAAGTTTATTTACCCCAAATTGTGGTACATCAGGAATTTCAATCCTGCTTTTGGGTTTTTTATCAGGAACTTCGTAATACTGGTTTTTAATCCGCGAAGTTATCCAAACATACTTAGCTCCTTCGGCAACTGCATAACTGTAAGCCTGATCAACCGCTATATTAAACTGTTGATCTGATAAATCTTCTTTCTTACATTCAACAAGAATATAGGTTTCTTCGCATGTATCGTCAGAATAAACAATAATATCTGCTTCCTTGGTTTCAGCTCCCATTTGAACAGGAACAAACTGTTTAATTCTTTTTTCAGGATAACCATAAATCAATACTAAGTTCAAGAATGTTTCAGCTTGTACTTTTTCTTCAGGATTGTTATAGTTGCGTTTTTTGTTTTGATAGATATAGGTAATGAAATTTACTTCTTCGTCAAATCGAATAAGACCTTTTTGTATTCCTGTTTCAATTAAATTCATTTTGTTATCTATTTATGTATGCAAATGAGGGCTTCACGGAAAGTGAAACCCTCATTAATTTGGTTTGCAGAATATTGTAAAAGATTGTTTTTCATGGTTTCAGCTTGCGCTTTCAGCCATTATTCAGGTGAAGTTTAGAACCACTTAGATGCAAAAAGCGTGGACTAAATCATACCCCCACCTATGGCCCTCGGACGGCCAACCAGAAAAGATAAGTCAAAAGCCCACGCCGGTTGGCGTGAGCATTTTGCTTACTATTCATTTTCTGGTTCGCAATAAGAAATTTCCGAGGTTTCAGGTGGGCGAACAATAGCAGAATGCTATTTTAGTTTTTTGAAAATTGTTTTACTATCTGTTTTCTTTATATTTAATTGTTAGTTTTGCAAAGATATGTTGTTTTTAGGTTTTAAACAATAGGTAAAAAAATGATTTTGAAACTATTTCACTCTTCCTTGCTTCTACCTCTGTGTTTCCTCTATACCAATACGCACTATCCTCCGATGACCGTCCGATGACCGTCCGATGCAACTAGGTGATAATTCTGTTCCACTTCTGTGATTATTCTATGATATATTTATCTTATATTTGCACTTTAAACGAACTTATCAACTAATTTAAAGTTCCCCTTTAGGGGTTTGGGGTCCATGGCACGTTTCATATCATCTACATTTGGCAAAATATCAGGCAAACACGGCTCTGCCGTTGCAGCTGTGCGCAAAGATGGGTTGAATATTCTGAAAGTATATCGCATTGCTTCCAATCCAAACACCAAAGGACAAAAGAATCAACGTGGCAAGTTTGGCTTTGTTATGAAGGAGCTCAATAGTTTGCGTAAAGTGTTTACACAAACCTATGGAGGGCAATATGGAATTAATAAGGCGGTTGCTCTAACCATGAAAACGGCTGTTACAGGCGAATTCCCTGATTTCAGTCTTGATTATAGCAAATTGCAACTTTCAAATGGTAGCCTGAATAAGATAGAAGATTTAAAAGCCGAACAGGTAAATTCTACTACCTTTAGAGTAAGTTGGTCAACAGAACTCTACAACTTAAGTTCGCCCGACGATATTGTAAATTTAGTTTGTATGGATCCGGTAAAAAAGCAGATAATAATTCAGAACAGTGTCACCCGTGGTATCGGCTATATAGAAACCGAAATTCCGGTAGGTTGGTTGCTTCATGATATTCATTGCTGGATATTTCTTTCTTCACCACATACAGGTTCATTTTCAACAAGTCAGTATATTCTACCTCCACATCGTTTGTAACGAGGGGGAAATGGTGGAGGTTAACTATTTACATGGAATAATCCAACTATTATTTTTCATATCAATTTTTCCATTCATTTTTTGCTGCACAACTAAATCAATGATGGAAATTCCTTTAGCAGCCATGCTTTCAAAAGTATCAATACCATTGTTGGCGAAACCAATTCTGGTACGATGAATGTTATATTTGCTTGCGAATTTTCTATTAAAAGCATCCTCAATGCCCTTCTTTCCATACATAAATCCCAAAAGGCCTCCCCAGGTTGCAGTGGGATTATCGGCATCCCAACCGGCTAATGCTCCAATTTTAATAGTTTCCACCAAATCTCCTTCGCCGTAAAGTAAACTGATGATGCTTGAAGCGAAATTTATGCCCGCAGCAAAACATGCATTACAGTAAAGGTTTCGGGAAGTCATGTTATAGCCATCGGCCTGCTCTACCTGATAACGTTGATAGACCTCATCGCGGGTTTGTTCCCAAGGGATATGGGCAAGATACCTGCTCTTCACAAAGTCATACATCCTGGCTGAATAGGAATCGTTTGGTAAATGTTTACGGGCTTCATCTGCCATCCAATCAATCTTTTCTTTTTTGGACATTTCAGATTTATCTGTGGAAGCTAATGCATGCATAATCACGTAAAATTCCGAAATCCATTGCGAATTGAACCGGGCTGTGTTTTGAATTGGAAGTAGACTCATTTTCAGCGCTATGTCCGGTCGAGTAGGTGAGAAAAGACCAAATATTTCCGTGGTTAGTTGAGCATCAATCATTTCAAATTCAGAGTTATTCTTCGGGTCGCCGGTTTCAGGTGGAACTTTACCTTCGAGCATCAAATCGAAGGCTTTCTGGTTCGAAACCCACAAATAGTTTTCTTCCTCTTTTCGGATGTGTTTCAACCAGCCGTTTCTAATCTGTTCGCCGGTTAGTATGCAGGTTTTGTTTTCCAGTAGGAGCTCCTGATATATGTATTCAATGTCTGTATCATCATCGGAGCCCCACATTTCACCTTCGTTCCTGAACACAAAATCAATATTTTTAGACAAATCACTCGGAATCCCCTGTCCCCAGATACTAGGCTGGTCGGGTTTACCCCAATCGCTTCTGGTGTAGAACGCACCGGTTTTAACTGCTCCAATATTACCGATTTTATCCATTTCGGTTACGAGACCGG
>Ga0302207_1000299_pt1 | contig 20374 bp, 31 predicted proteins | sample II_Fen_E2_2_FD_198792 | JGI IMG/M metagenome (GOLD analysis project Ga0302207, IMG submission 198792) | Peat permafrost microbial communities from Stordalen Mire near Abisko, Sweden - II_Fen_E2_2 | ecosystem: Environmental > Terrestrial > Soil > Wetlands > Permafrost | place: Sweden: Abisko...
AACCAAGGCGGCAAGGGCAACAACTTTCTGTTCGTCGGCTGTTTTTTCCAATCCTTCTACAGCTAACTTTTGCGTAGCAATTACACCTTCCAGTTTTGCAACCGTTCCGGCAGATAATGTGATTTCAGCAATTTTGGCTAAAATCTCAGTTTCGGTTGCCGTCTCAGACAGACCCAATTTTAAGGCAATGAGTTTCATTGATTTTTCTTTTAAATGATTATTAATTGGTTGTAAAAATTCGTTATTTCCGCCCGCTTTTAGGGTAATTAGTTTTCCATCGTTATATAATGCCAGGGCATCATCATTTGCACCCATATCCACCACGCTCACTTCAATAAGTTTGCTTTTTGTGATTGTCGCATAGCGTTGTCCGGGAAGTAAGTAAGCAGCATCTTCACTTCGTTCAATCGGGTCAAGTCCGGCACTTACCATTCGTATAGTACCGGCATCCCATTTGGCTTTAATTTGTTTGCTGAAATCATCAGCTTCATCAAACTTGACTGTTCCTTTCAGTTCGTCACCCTCAATGCGTATGTTCTCGATCGTACCCAGTGGAAGCACTGAATCAGTATTTCCGCTATATGGCCGGTTATGCATCCAAAGCATTATCGGATTGCGGGCAAACTGAATTATATCAATACCCATTGTCAATACCCGGAATCCAAAGCAGTTCAGGTTGGAATTACTGATAATTACATCATAGCTCATTGGCGTTTTCTTAAATTGTTGTTGATTGTCGTGTGCAAAGAAATACGTTTCCCATCATTCATAAAAAAAGTACTGCCATTTTGTCACACATTTTTTTTATTACCCTCAAATAACCTCAAATTTGCAGCGTATTAAACATGTCAATATGTCAACAAGGAAAGAACAGGAGAAAAAGAAAGAACACGCCCGGATACTATACTTGCAAGGTGAAGCTCAAAAAAGTATAGCCGAAAAGGTAGGAGCGTCGGCGGTCAGCATTTCAAAATGGGTAAAAACAGGTGGTTGGGAAAGTGTAAAAGCGGCACAAAACATCACCCGTCCCGAGTTGGTGAATAAGTTATTGGTAACCGTCAATAAACTACTGGATGAAGTTAATGCCAGTAATGATCCGGCAGCTTTAGCGGGATTAAGTGATAAGCTTTCAAAACTGGCATCTGTTATTGAAAAACTGGATAAAAAGGCCAACATAGTTGACGCAATTGAAGTATTTATGGCTTTTGGTAAATGGATTCAGTACCGTTCATCGTTCGATGCCAATGTTACACCCGAATTGGTGAAAGCAATCAACAAATATCAAGACTTGTATATTTCCGAACATCTAACAAAGTAACATGACGGCGGCAGAACAGAAGGAAGCATTAAGGGTATGGAAAGAACATTGTACATCCGTGCAAAGTCAAACTACCGTAAACAAGTCGGAAACTCATGCCCAAAAATCAGCACGTATCGAATTAGTACGTAAAGACTACAATGCTTTTGTTGCCTACTATTTTCCACATTACTGCGTGGACAAAGAGACGGGACTTGTTATTCCAAATGCAAAATTTCATGTTAAAGCAGCCAACAAAATAAAGGATAATGCAGACATAAAGGCTGTATTTAAGTGGGCTCGTGGGCATGCAAAATCTACCCATGTCGACATTATGATTCCGCTCTGGCTTAAATGTCAGAAGAAACGCGAAATTAACGTGATGGTGTTGGTGGGTAAAAGTCAGGATAGTGCAGATACTTTGTTGGGGGATGTTCAGGCAGAATTACAGTATAACCAAAGGTATATAAATGACTTTGGTAAACAATACAATGCCGGAAGTTGGACAGAAGGTGAATTTGTTACGGCAGATGATTGTGCATTTTTCTCACGCGGTAGGGGTCAGTCCCCACGTGGTTTACGATATAAGGAAAACCGACCAGATTACATTGTTATTGATGACTTGGATGATGACGAACTGGTAGAGAATGAAGCGCGTGTAAGTAAGATGACAGATTGGGTAAAAGAAGCCTTATTCGGTTCTTTTTCTGCCAAAGGCGGTCGCTTTATCATGGTAGGTAATTTAATTGGAAAGAACAGCGTACTGGCCAATATTGCAGCCATCGAAACGGTATATGTACTTCAGGTAAATGTGAGGGATAAAAACGGGGAACCGTCGTGGCCTGAGTACTGGACTGATGAGCGGATCAAAGCGAAAGAACTCTTTATGGGGTACCGCTCGTTTCAAAAAGAATATATGAATAACCCCATAACAAAAGGGGCTGTATTTAAAAATGACTGGGTGAGGTGGAAAAAGTTTCCCGCCCTGCATAAATATGAAAGCATCGTTGCCTATTGTGACCCGTCCTTTAAAGGCACCACCAAAAACGACTATAAGGCCATAAAAGTGTGGGGTAAAATAGGCACCGAGCTTCATAACATTAAAGCATTTGTAAGGCAGTGTTCAGCCTCAGAGATGGTGCGTTGGTTCTATGACTTACATGAATCCATGCCAGAAGGTGTCATTTGTGATTATTACATGGAAGCAAATTTTTTGCAGGACATTATCCTGGATGAGTTCACCACTGAAGGTAATCTTCGGGGTTATCAGTTACCCATCCGACCTGATCAACGCAAAAAGCCTGACAAATACCAACGTGTGGAAGCTGTCAGTCCATTATGGGAACGTGGTTTTGTGTGGTACAATGAAGCCATGAAAACCGATCGTGATATGCTTACCGGTATTGAACAGACCCTGAGCTTTGAAAAAGGCTCTCGCACGCACGATGATGCTCCCGATGCCGACGAAGGTGCTATTTACATTCTTCAAAAGCGTACCCGTGCAGAAATCTATTCGCCTTCATTGGGTGCCCGGTCAACTTCCAAGAATACATGGTAATGGTCACAAATGTCCCCAATGTCCCCAAAATAACAATAATCAAATAACACACACATTATGCTAAAATTCTTTTTCTTTCTAAAACGCAAGTATGAAAATATCCTGGTTAAACGCGCTGTCAGAAAAGCGAACCGTTATTTCGAGAAAACAGGAAATAAATTCTTTGTATTATGGTATAATGGAAAACCCCTGGTTAAATCAAAACAGAACCTGAAGGAACTTATAAAGGAAGGCACATTTAAAAAAGGATTAACCATTACCAATATTGAAAAGATGGCACTTTATTGTACCAGGTAACTTTTCAAACCTCAAACTTTTCAAACTCTTTAAACCATTTTAATCATGTTTTTAACTCAATCCGATTATTCAGCCGTTACCGATGCCGTTACACTCGATGTAATTCAGCAGTCAGACGAAGCCACCCGACAAAAAGCGGAAAACTACGCACGGGAAGAAATCAGTTCTTACCTGCGTAACCGGTACGATATAGTTGCCGCATTTATAGCTGAAGGTGATGCCCGAAACTCGCAGTTAGTTATGGTTTGTTGTGACATGGCACTCTATCATCTTATCGCCTGGTTACCCAAAAAAATGGGATTTGAAATACGTGAAACGCGTTACAAAAGTGCCGTTGCATGGCTAAAAGATGTACAGGCAGGAAAAGCATCACCGGAACTACCACCCTTAACCGACTCCACCGGAACCGACATAGGTAGTGATATAAAATACGGATCACTCCCAAAACAGCGTAATGACTGGTAACTTCAAACTTTAAACTTCAAACTTCAAACAATAATGAGCTATACTCCCGAAATGCTACTGGCAATGGACAACGTGAAACAAGAACACGTCAAGTCTATGATTATAGAACTAGCCAATCGTACTCAATATCTGACTAAAAAAGATATTGGAGACTGGCGGCAATCCTGGCAAATGGCTATTGTGGTAGAACATCCACGGCGTGCCCGCTTGTACGACGTTTATACTGATGTAGATATTGATCTTCATCTTACCGGTGCCGTATCACAGCGCAAAGGATTTACACAACGCAAATCATTTAAACTGGTAGACAAAAAAGGGAAAAAGGAAAATTCCGATATAACTGAGATATTTGAAACGGAATGGTTTAAAAATTTCATTTCCCTGGCATTGGATTCCCGGTACTGGGGTCACTCATTAATTCAATTTGGAGACATTGTTACCGTTGATGATAAACGGCAGTTTGAAAATACAACTCTTGTACCGCGGAAACATGTGATGCCTGAGTTTGGGGTAATTGTAAAGGAGGTCGGTGATCTCCCAACTATGGGTATTGATTATCGGACCGGCGAACTGGCTACATGGTGTATCGAAGCGGGTAACCCATTTGATTTAGGATTGTTTCTGAAGATATCACCTCAGGCAATAAGCAAAAAGAACATGTTAGCGTTCTGGGATGCTTTTGGAGAACTCTTTGGAATGCCTATCCGGATCGGGAAGACTACAAGCCGGGATAAAGCCGAAATTACAAAAGTAGAAAAGATGTTATCCGACATGGGTGCCGCTGCCTGGGGTCTTTTCCCTGAAGGTACCGAAATTGAAATAAAGGAAACAACACGTGGCGATGCATTTAACGTCTATGATAAACGTATTGACCGAGCCAACTCTGAAATGTCCAAAGGGGTATTAAATTCAACCATGACCTTGGATAATGGAAGTTCACGATCACAGAGTGAGGTGCATTTAGAGATTTTGAAGAACGTCATTGAAGCGGATGCCGACTTTATCCGTGACCTTGTCAACAATAAATTGTTGCCCTTTATGATGATGCACGGTTTTCCTGTAAAAGGTTATCGGTTTGACTGGGATGTAAGCATCGACTATAAACCGGAAGAACAACGTGCCATTGAGGACATGTTACTTAAATACGGTTATATCATTGCTCCCGCCTATTTTACTGACAAGTATAATATCCAGATTACAGGTATAAAAGAACCTACAAAAGTAGAACCACCGGTAGAACCCGATCCCCTGGAAGAGAAAGGAAAAAAGACACCAAAACCTAAAACACCGATCAATTTTTTTCAATAAGCCCTGAATACTATTCAGGGCTAAACAACGCTGTCAATTTACTATACGGCAAAAATGCAAATGCGGACATCCTATTTTTTGCAAAATGGATACCTTCTTTCGATCAGGACATTTTTAATCGTGCCATAAAATTCATTCATGATAACGGTACCATCACTCCTGCCATGTTAAAACAAAAGGCACCACGTGATCTGATCAATGAAATTAACCGGATACTTGATGCAGCCCTTGAAAAAGGAATAGCCACTGCCGCTTTGAAATATGTAGTTCCAAAAACAGTACTGGAAGCATTGAAACAAAATACTTTTGTATTCTCCGGGATGAAAGGGTATCATGAATTAAAACAGGTATCTCTTTTGTTACTGACTGACAAAGGTGAAATCAAACCCTTTGAAACATTCAAACTAGAGGTACAGTCTATTTACGAAACCTACAATGTCAATTACCTGAATGCCGAGTACAATTTTGCAATCCATTCTGCACAGACCGCCTCTAAATGGCAGGATTTTAAAAAGGATGGCGACCGTTATAACCTTCAGTTCCGAACAGCGGCAGATGCAAAGGTACGCGCTGATCACGCTGCGTTGGCAAATACAACCCTTGCATCAGATGATGTATTTTGGAGTAAATACGTACCACCGTTAGGTTGGAACTGCCGTTGCACAGTTGTCCAGGTGATGAAAGATAAATACCCGTTATCTGACTCTACGGAATCAATTGATCGTGGTATAATAGCAACAACTAATCTGGATAAAGATGGTGTAAACAAATCGGCCATGTTTAGAACTAACCCGGGAGAAACACTTAATATATTCCCGGATAAACACCCATACATGTCAAGAGAAGGAAGCCCGAAAGATGTAAAGGATGCACAAAAGATTATTGAGAAGATGAAATAGTAAATAGTAAATGAATAAATAGTAAATATTTTAATGACTGCATCGGAACTCAATAAAAATATTCTCAATGACATGAAAGTCGAACTCCTGGATGAGTTTGACCGGAACTTTGAGCGTAAGGCGTTCTTTTCTGAACGATGGCCACAACGTAAACGCGAAGGGAAAGGAAGTCTCTTAGTGGTAAGAGGGGGTGGAGGGTTGCGCGGTTCTATCCGTGCCAGGGTACAAAATAGCGGCGTTGTATTTAGTTCCGGACAGCCACATGCACAAATTCATAACGAAGGTGGTGACATCGTTGTTACTGTTCGAATGAAGCGGTTCTTTTGGGCAAAATTTTACGAGCTGAGCGGAAAGGTGAAGTTTAAAAAGGATGGTAAAACTTCAAAAGGCTCCCTGAAGATAAGTGACGAAGCCGAATTTTATAAAAATATGGCATTGATGAAAGTCGGTAGTAAAATACATATTCCAAAACGGCAGTTCATTGGTCATGCTCCGGAAGTTGACAAAGCAGTGAAACGCATAATCGAATACAATTTAAAGAGTATTGAAATGATTCTTAAACAGGGTTTAAAATGAGAAAGAAACTTTATCTATCAATTATCGACCAACTGAGACTGATCCAACAGGATGATCAGGGAAAATACATTACAGCTCTGACACTCGATGATAAAAAGTCAGTTATCAAACATCTGGATATTTGGAACAATAATCTTCAGTATATAGAACAAGAAGTTCCATTCCCCACACCCGCCTTGTTTTTACAGTTCCAACCTATCACATGGGAAATACGTTCAAAGGGTTTACGTGCCGCCGATGTGGCTGTAACATTGCACGTGGTGACTTCAAACATTGCACCCAGTAATCACAAATCGCAATACGAAACAAAAGCCTTTGAATTCCTGGACCTGTTGGATGCTATAAATGCCAACCTATACGGACTGAAAGGAGACTTTTTTCGTAACCTGGTATCGACTACTTCATCTACCGATCATGACCATGCTGAATTAATAGATAGCCTGGAAACATACAATGTACAGGTTACAGATACATCAGCCGTCAAAGTATTACCAACTACTTATGTTGCACCGGTTGTTACTACCGGCTTTATTAATGGGTAAACCAAAAAAAGCCTCGAACAGTAGTACGAGGCTTTTTTGTAATTCTTATACCCATTCAGGGGTTAGGGGTTTATTCTAACTTTGCATCAAGAACCGACCAGTTCTCATCTTTACGATAATCATCTTTCCATTTCAGCTTTACAGAGTAGCTATTTCTTATCATAGAACCGAATGTGTTTTGAGCGTCCACCGAACCGGTTATAATAATCATACTATCTGCACTCACATAATACTTTTGCGTCTCTGATGGAAATTCAGCAGTAGAAGGTGCTTTTAGCAATGATTTTACGATACTTTCCACTTTAAATTTTGCAGTTAATTTCAAGTCAGTAGTGTCAATACTTTTATTTTTCTGACTCCCATTATACATTGCAAATATCAATAACGCAATAAAGGCAATCACGATAAAACCACCGAACTTATTTCTTTTAGGTAAATCATTAAAAGGAACTCTTTTTTTGTCTGCCGGGGATAACTGTTTAAATTCTTGTGAAGTCATATTGATTTAGTTTAAAGTAAATAATCATTGGCATAAATAACACCTTCTACTGAGCTAAATAAAAGAAACAATAATGATGTCATTTTATTCAATGTATCCAAATCAGGTGTCATACTTCGTATTAACTGCAAAACTCTAAAGTATTTATTCTCATTCGCCATATTCATATCCCTACACTGAAATAAATCAAGTAATTCATCACGCGTATTCACCCAATCTTCAATGGGATTCCCAATTGTATGTATTTTAATGGTAAAACCATCTTTGTTAAATAAGACTGCCATACTTGCATCCTTTCTCAAATAAGTAAATAATGTGCTTTTGCATTGTAAAGAAATAAGAGTTTATAAAAAAAGAGCCCACGCGCTGCAGACCCACCAACACAGTCCACTGGACAATGAAGAAAAATACCGTTCTAAGCGGCTCGCACGGGCTCAAACTCTTTTTTTCTTGAATTTGACCGGTACACTGTATTGATAAATCTGCGGTTCAAAGATACAACAAACATTTAGAATTGAAACAAAATGAAAACATAAAACAATTATATAAAAAAATAAACCGCCTGACAATGAAGTCAGGCGGTTTATTTTTTAAACTAAAATAATTTCAATTGTTGGTCATCTTCTTTTGAATCAGGTTCTATTTTCTTCAGGTACCGGAAGAATGTCCTTTCACTTATTCCCGTTTCTTTTTTTATGTAATTCCTATAAACTGCCAATTTGCACCTGTCCTGTCTTCCGGGTTCATAATGCAATAAAAGCAGTGCCCTTACTTTCTCTGCTGATTTCTGTCTACTCTCGTGATTAATATGTTTACCCTTCATGCCGTATTTGCTATTTACTATGAATTACCTTTTAACCACTCTTTTTTATAAAAACCCGTCACGTGCAACCTTATCAGCGTATGATGGAAGCAAATCCCTTACTATCCAGTAAATTTCATCCCACGTAGGAAGTTTAACAAGCATCTTATCATCAATATAAATGTCAGCATAAATCTTTCGTGTATCAATGCCACTATACTTTTCAACATTTGCCGGGCAACTTTCATTTATCTTATCATAATGAATACCCTGTTTTGCAAGCCATTCAATAGCTTCAAGAAGCCTGACGTGACTTCTACATGTCCAAATGATAATATAATAGCCATCCTTTTTTAATTGGTTTATCGCTTCCTTTGCGCCTTCTACCATTTCTCCTATGGCCGGAAATTGGTCTTTTACTATTGTTCCATCAAAATCAATTGCAATAATCATACTTTATAATTTTTAAGTTCCTGTTTAAGTTCAACTATTTGTTTATCCCTATCAGCAAGCCATATGCTGCTGTTTATTCTTAATATGTGTAATTGCTCACGCAACCTCTCTTCAGTGTTACCATCGTCCCCGGATTCGATAGCGTAATGACCTTCAGAGTCACGTGACCTGGTATCACAATACCTGACAACATGAATAGTTTTTATTTCTGTAAAGTCAAGAAGTAACTGTTGATTGTTCATGGTAAAGTTTGATTTTTTGCATTTTCAAATCTTCAATTTCTCTAAGGAATAAATCATTAAATGATAACAACCATTCAAGTTCCGTATCTATCTCTAAAATGTTGCAAGCCGTCATCTTTGTCATTTTCCTTGTCTTGTACTTCGTTTGACGGAGTAACGATCTTATTATAATGATCCGCGATCCAAACATTCAATTGTTCAATGGTTTTATTGGTAACAACTGTGTGATAATTGAACTTTCCAAAGTCGATGATTGCTTTTTCACAAATTCCACCCCTTTCAGGGAAAGTTAGGAAACATATCCGGTAATGCATTAAATCAATCCCACTGGTACGCATATCCCGGTATACCTTTCCAACCGATATCAATGTCCCAGTTGGGTTAGCCTGTGATATCATTTCTTTATCAATCACGTTCTGCCACTTCATGAACTTAAAGTCATCCGGAACAATCAATTTATCAAAAAACTCAGAGCAAATGATATTTAGTTCCGATCCGGTTCTGGTGGAACGTTGCCCCCAGGTTCCTTTTCCTTTTGGCTTATTTTCGTTGGCCATACTTCATCAGGGTAAATTCATTAGCATTCTCATACACATTGCAGCCGTTTGAATCAATTCTTCTTGTATGTGTTCTAAACTTCCACCTTCATAATGATAATCTAAAACCGCTTTTGTTACTTCTCCGGACTCTTCATTTAAAATTGCTACTTGTCTGAACATATCAGTTGGATAATCCGGATGTATAATTTCAGCTCTTTTTAATTCAGCCTCAATTGAAGAATACTTTCTAAGCCTATCTAATTCTGAATTTAATTCCATTTATTGGAGTATTTAATAATTATGTAAATAAAAATGTCTTTTTTGATCCACTGTACTTTTGTGTTATAATCGTTGTCATAAATGGAAAATCTTTCTTTTGTACTTTATCCAATGTCTCTTTTATTTTTGCCGAATTGGTAAAGAATTTACATTCTTCATTTTTAAATCGGATTTTGACTATGTACCTTCCTTCTCCATAAGATGTCTTAATACCCGGTGTATAATCAAGTATTTCTATTTCACAATTAACTATATCGGTGATTGATATTACTTGTACATTAAATATGGTTTTGTCTTCATCAACTTTAATTCCTAATTCAGAAAATTTCTTCATTTTTGAGTATCTTTTTTTGTAAGTGTTTTGAGTTGCAGTGTTTCGCCCAACCGAGCCAGGGGCTAACCTGCATTTTATATGTTTTCGGGTCCAGTTCTTTTTTATTGAGTTTGGCAACCTTTCTGCAAAAGCGTTTTTTAATTGTTTTACGCATTAGAATGTGAGTATGGTAGAAAATGTAACCCACAAAGTCTATCCCTCTGATACTGGTTGGAAACACCTGGTAATTGCCTTTTACCTGAAGGTTTAATTTGACAGTCATATAATCGCTTATTTCTTTCAGCAAATTATGTAAATAAGACTTATCCGGTGCTAGTATCACAATATCATCAGCGTATCGGTAATAGTAGTTCACTTTCATTTCTTCTTTGATCCAATGGTCAAAATATGATAAATATAAGTTGGCAAAGAACTGTGACAAATAATTCCCGATTGGAACGCCAGGCGCACTATCAATTATATCATCTAATAGATTTAAAAGCTTTGTATCCTTTATTTTCTTCCGGATGACACTTTTTAATATATCGTGATCAACACTCGGATAAAACTTCTTAATATCCAATTTCAAACAATAGGTCGTATTTTCAACGTCCTTTAAATCCCTTTTAATATGTTTTAATACACCATGAATGCCACGGTTTTTTATACATGCGTATGAGTTTTGAATGAAAACCGATAACCATATTGGTTCAAGAATATTCATAATAGCATGGTGAACAATTCTGTCCCTAAATGGAAGCCTGTAAACCGTTCTGACCTTTGGATCGGTAATCGTGAAAATGCTGTATTCAGAAGTTTTGTATGTACCATTCACCAGTTCTGAATGCAATTGGTTGATATTATTTTCCAGGTCTTTTTCAAAGAGCATCACTCCGTATTTTTTAGCCTTTCCCTGTTTAGCCTTTTCAAAAGCTAAACAGAGGTTTTCAAGGCTGCAAACTGTATCAAATAAGTAATTAAATCTTTTCATGCTTTGCTTTTCGTATCGGAGCGTTCTCCGTCAACTGACGGATACCAGCACCTTTTGAATTTGTAATTTTTTGGCAAGTGCCAAGGCCTTTGTCTCTGTAAAAATATTTTAGCATAGGTGCGAGCTGTTCCCTGCATTCGCATTCGAGTTATCGTAATTCGTGTCATTGAAAACGAAAGCCCTGGAGGACAACCCACAAAAACAAACAACCTTTCATCTCTATTTCTGAATAATTGCAGTCCAAACTTCTAAGAACTGTTCGCCTGCATACCTTGCAAGTTCCCGCGTTTTTAAGCAAAGGCGCGAGCCGATCCCCGCATACGCACCCGAGTCACCGTAATACGTGCCACCGAAAACGAAAGCCCCGGAGGACATATAGAAGTATGGATAATATTTACATTGATCACCATCATTCCAGTCTGCTTTCCATTCTTCGTTCAATGCTTCAGCAATCACAATAATTTTGTATTGCGCTTTAAAATATTCGCGCAAATCTTCAGGTAAATTTGAGAAGTCAGGAACTTCCGGACGACAGGTTTCTTTAATGGCATCTTCGAAAGTCTTAATACGTACCATCACGTTTTCTTTCACTTCTTTTACTGCTACTTCTTTTTCTTCTTTTTTCATTTGTGTGTGTTGTTATTTTGCTTTTCCAATCCATCAACCGACATATTGGAAAAGCGATTAATTATTAAAACATAAATCCTTTGTATATATCAGCAAATTGTTTGCCTGCATACGTCGCCAATTCGTCACTGGGGAAGCAAAGGCGCGAGCCGTCCCCCGCCTTCGCATCCGAGTAATCGTAATACGTGTCATCGAAAACGAAAGCCCCGGAGGACAACCGGAAATAAGGATACCACTTTGCTTGATTTGAATTTGTCCAGTCCGGAACCCATCCCTCATTTAATGCCTTAGTTATCGTTTTTAATTTACGGTAATTAATTTCGTCGGTTGTAAAACTTAAACTTTTAAATATAGATTCAACAATTGGCTGTTCTTCAAGTTCCAAACTTGCATCCTCATACGTTTTTATGCGATCAGTAATTTTACCGGTAAAAAACTCTTTTCCAAATGTTTCTTCTAATGCCAATTTCCATTCAGGTGAAGCCGTTTTATACATGCTTCTAGCTGTTGATTCTTCTATGTTTACTGTCTTTTTCATATTGATTTATTTATTTCATTTCTGGTATTTCAAGTACTGATTCTCCTGAAGCAACGTCATTGATAATTTCTTTAAAATCTTCCGACTTATTGTATAAACCCTCAATCATACCCTGCAACATATGTGCAGTTCCCTGTACACATGGATATAATTTCCCTCCAGTTGAAATAAGAAGTATTATTCCCTGATCTTCTGCAACCTCCAACTCATTAGAGTCTTTAATAATTTGTTTGATTTTATCTATATTCTCGTGCATATAAAATTTTTAATGTAGAGACGTACACTACACGTCTCTACGGTTAATTAATCCTTTTCAGTATCTTTTGGTGCTACAAATGGAAATACATCCATGATATCAGTCTCAGAGATTGCGATAACCCGATAGTCGGCCATAGAACCCTTCATTCCTTCATGTAAACCATCCCAGGCTTCTTTTACATCATTAGCCTGGACAAACATGGCAGTTGCAGTTCTTTTCTCAATTCCTTTTTCTTCATCCAATGAAATAAAGTTCACCCGGCAACGATACCATTTGTCACCATTAGGATTAGCAAACAATTCATTAATACGTGCACGTTTTACTTTCGATACGATAAATTCCCCGCTTATGAACGGCTTCATTTCTTCGTTAATCCTTGCCTCAGCTTAGGTGAATGAAAGAGCATCCACCAGATAATTTTCATTTACCTTTACGATTTTACCCTCCTCGGCTGTTTTCTCATACTTAATCCCTGTAATAAACCAATTTAACATGTGTGTGTTGTTTTGTGTATGAGACGCGCTGTATGCGTCTCATACAGGTTGTTTTTATATATTACTAAAATTCAATTCTATTGCCTGATACTTTCCGTCAGTATCCTTTTCCCATATCCTAAAATATGTTTTTGATTCCGGTCTACGAATACCTTTTTCAATCAGATCCATTGCTTCTAGAAAAAGTGGTGAAGTGACACGGCTTTTGTACCGAAGCAATCCAAGAACCCGTTTAGCATCCAACTTACCATTCGATGTTGAGAATGCATCTTTTATCAAATCTTTAACAAAATCAATTTTACTATCCACCGCCGATTCAAGAAATTCGTCTAGTTTTTCCTTTGATGCCTGAATGGCCATGTCATCAAACTTAACCGGTTCTGAAATCGCTACCTCTACTTTGATAGTGCGATCAAAATTATACCAGGTGAAATTCCCTTTTGAATTTGACTTTACATTGTTTTCGAGCATAAAAGCGGAATACACTTCCTCACAAATTGCCTTAATACGGTTTTTAAAGTCTTGTAATCCGGAGTTAATTCCTTTTGCTTCCGTTAATAAGGAATGTGATTTAATTTCCATCAATCGTTCTGCCTTGGAAATGCGTTTGTAAGGGACTTCCATTTTGGATTCATCCTTCCATTTTTCTTGTTTACTTGTTTGTTTCATACGTTTATTAATTAAATATTTATTTCTTTGAAAATACGATCCGGGAATGAACAACGCAAACCGGTTAAACCGGCAGGGATATGACACTCCGAATGAAGTGTATTTGTTTCAGGACTGTTAAATGTGCATTCATGGCAATTTGCCATTTTATTAATCGGTTCAATCACTTCGTAAGTATGTTCATCATGCGTGAACCGTTCACCGATATTGTAATTAATTTTAGCCATAATAGTCAGATTTGTTATTTTAGATTTAAAGTGTTTATTTCATTCATTCCTCCACATAAGGAAGCGGATACTTTGGTAGCGGAAAGAATTCTAAGTTTTTGTTCAATGGCGTGGAGTTCGTCTACCATTTTGCTCCACTCAGGGTGACTTACCGGATTTTCAACAAACCATTGAATACAATCATCTTGTTGTTTTTCGGCTTCTATCAGACTATTCCTGATTTCAGTTTTAGAACTCGCTTCTTTCTTCACCTGCAAGGTTCGTTCAAGTATTTCATCACGCAATTGATCGGCAGCATACATATCTCTTCGAATTTGTTCAGCTTTTATCTGTTCTCTTTCTAATTCCTGTTGAATGCATTCTTCAACACTAATCCCTCTGGCATATGCACGCATTTTAAGTTTGCGATCGGAGGTTAGTTTGTTTTTTACTTTCTCCATAGAACTAGTTAAGTAGCGTTAAGTAATCCACTCTGTCAGCTGTCATTTCGGCAACGTTTAGCAGATCTTTAGTCTGATTATTGAAAGAATGTATCAGTGAACGTAACCGGTCCTTAGGAATGAAATTAAAATCATCAAACGCGCCTGCCTGGCAAGCAATCGCTTTTACATATTCCGGATTAGTTGAAGGTGTTCCGAATGCTTTTAAGTAGGTATAAATGGCAGCCATCAATTGTTTACGGATCTTATCCATTTCTTTAAAACTTACATCCTGGCTTTTGTCCAGTTTCAAACATATTTGTGAAAGTTGTTCCTCCGATAAATCAAGTGTGGAACTGACTCCATAAGCTGCAAGAATAGCTTTTTTCCCATCGTCATTAATTCCTGCTTTTCCAAGTAAGGTGTGAAACCTCTTAACGAGTTTCGATTTTGTCTGTTGAAATGTTTTTGTTGTTCCCATTGTGTGTGGTTTATTAAATTCGTTTTAATTTCTATAATTCGTTTTTTAACCCCAATATGCTACTGCCTTTTCCGGCCATACTGTATATTCACCTTTTTCACCAATATATCTTCCTTTAGAAAAAGCTTTGTAACCTTCAACATAGATTTTCAATGTAGCGTCGTACATTACTGATTTTGCCGATCTACCGGCAGGAAATTTACCATCCGCGTGAGAAATAAAAATCAGCAACTTTTTAGGAAATTTTTCTTTAAACTTCAGGTATTGTACATAAGTCAGTTGAAAATATTGAAATGAATCAATGATAATGATATTCGGACTTTTCTTACACATTAGCCTTTTTTCAAGTTTCTCAGCATTTTCATTCACCACCAACACGCTGTTTTGGACATCCATCATGTTTTGTTGAATAAGTCCTTTTTGTAAAGTATGTGTAGTTCCCTCCTCCATGGAGTTCAATAGCACCTTGTCAAAGTTTGTAAGGTATTTGATCAGTTGCAAAATAAAACTGGTTTTTCCGTTTCCTGAATTTCCCCAGACAAACCAAACTCCTGACGTTTCAGGTTTTGAAAATGCTGACTCCCACACCCCATCAAATTCAAAAAGCTTATATTGTTTCTCAAGTATGTTCTGTATCGTTAAAGCTCTTTTGATTGCCATTGTTACTTCTTAAAATTTAAGCCCTACTAATTTACTATCCACTATCTTTGTTTCTGAATCTCAATCTTTACCCTGCGGAGCGATCCGTTTACCTTACCCAGTATTTCTCGTACATCAACATCCGCTTTGTTTGCCCTGGCAATCATTACTACCTGAGTCCGGGTGAATTCGTCCAGGGCTTCTTTACCGTCTGGACTTACTTTCTGATATTTGGATCCAAAGCGAGAGAACAATTCGGCATAACCAACTTTTCGTGCGTAACGTGCTCGTTCTATTTTTTCTTTTAGTCCGTCGGCTCCCATCATGTACCATCCGCAAGCTCCCTCGCTTGCATTCCATAATGCTTTTAGTTCCAGGAAGGCCGGATAATCCAAATCACCGGCTTCATCCAGTATAACTAAGGGGTTAGGAATGCTACGTAGATAAAACACCAAATCTGCGTACACCTCGCTGTACTTGCCGGTGTTTCCTAACCCCAGTTCTTTGCTAATCTCACGGATCAGCTTTTGTTTCGTTTTCACCTGACTGCAATCAATGTAAATAGCAAACTTGTTTTCTTTAGCATAGCAACGTGCCGTATAGGTTTTACCAAGGTCGGCCATGTCGCAAAGTAGGCCGCTCAGGCTTGATTGTTGGCAAGCATTCAATTGTGTATAGATAAATTGGTAAACCGGTGTTTTTGCGGTTACCCATTTTGCATCTTCCCGGAGTTGTACATCCAGTTTGCGGGCGATGGTGATCCAGTTTGATTCACTTAGTACATTTTCAGTGTCTCCGTTGATAATTCTACTCAGTTGCGCGCTGCTGACTCCTAATGTGACAGCCATCTTTGCTGCGCTTTGGTGTTGTGGGCGATTAAGTACAATCGCTTCAACGATTCTGTTTTTAAATTCCTGGTTCATGATTTTTTGGTGTTTATTTGGTGTTTTAATTCTGTTTAAAGACTATTTAAAGCCAATGCAGCCTGATAATTTTCGTCGTACGTTTCCGGTATTATTTCTTGTTTAGGTTCCTCTATTACCATTGCTGCAACTTCTACCTCTATTTCTTCTAATCGTTCTGTATTTTCATACAGCACTACCTTAGCCAGCTTATTCTTGCCATCCTTCACCATCTTGTCAAATTTGGCAATGTATTTGGCCTGTTCGGTAAATGCATCAATATCTACCTGTGTTCGTTCGGCAAGGGATGTATTGAATTTCGCGATCTGTTTGGCTTCACAGATATAATCATCGTTCTGATACAGGTAAAGACTATCTATTTTTTGTTCTCCCTGAGCGTTCATTGGCATGTAATAGGCCTGAACGGTATAATTATTCGGTGCCAGTTTTGAAAGGATCTCAGGAGTTGGTAACATGTAATCATTGTATTGTACCTGGCAATACATGTTTCGTTGAATGCTTGTAGTCGTGCAGTTCCCAATGTAGCGAACAAGTAGAGGACGGTTGATATCGGCAAGGTTCGGATTAATGTTTTGTTCCATTACCTGCATGCGGGTAAGTCCTTTGTAAAGTTTCTGATCGCGGTGTAGTCCGTTGTTGTAGTCAACAATTGATTTTAAATCATCAGCTACCAGTTGATCATAACTGTACGAGCGTTCCTTTACAATGTATTTGTTGGTTGCATCGTCGTATACGCGTTCACCACCGGTTACATTTGCTTCATCTTTCAGATACCATCTTCCGATACCATCCTGGTAGCGTTTTTCATATCCGTATTTTTTCTGTCTGTTAAGTTGCTCAGCATGTTTTTCCTGAGAGTTGGAAGGTGCGCACCAACGTACGAATGGGAATACTACACCGGCTTTGAATAAATCATCTTTGAAATTATTAACCAGGTGATGTTCAACTTCCATTTCGAGAGGCATACCCCAGCTGCGTGAATCAATAAAACGGAACATTTCACGTATACAGTCTATAAACAGAGGGATATCCTTTTTCAATGAGTAACTGGCTCCAATCAAACAACCCGAAGCCACATCATAAGCATAATAGGCTTTAACACGGTCACCACTGGCTAATTTACGAGGCAGGTCACGGTCATCAAGTGAAATCTTACTAAGTGCATACATGGGTGCGTGACGGTGCATGTGTGGACGTACTTTTGAAAGGAAGTTATGACTCGTTGCACGCAGGCGGTCAACGATAACGCGGTTTTTTGGATTATTTATGTAGTTCCAACAAGTTGCAGCCGAAACGCTGATATATGAATCGTCCTTTTCATTTTTAAAATCTTCCCGGTTAAAGAATTCCCCCGTTTCCATATCAACGATATCCTTTACTCCGGCAATAAATAGTAAATAATCTTCCTGTACCCAGGTTGAATAAGGCTTGTTAGTCATGCAGTAAATAGACAGGATCAATCGTTCAAGATCATCATCCACCTTCCGTGCGTTATTGTTGCAATAGTTTTTATGAATAAGGCTTTGGTATTTGTTCGATAAGTACAGGTTGTATTTTTCGCGGAGTCTGCGTTCATTGGCCGGCAAGGTGTGAGGGTATTTCGTTTGGTCCAGGTTCAACACCGTGCGTGTTATATTTTCCCAGAGTCCCGTTGTTTTACCTCCCAGTGCTTTGCGCATGGCTATGCGTGAGTTCAATACATCGTGAATAGCATTCAATACAATCGCGTTATTATAATATTCAGTTACAGCATCAGCGGGAAGGCTGTCACCATTTGGCAATTGATAGCTACTTAGAAATTCAATAGCTGCTGTGTCCTGGATAATGTGATCAGTAAAGATATTTGCAACCGGTTGTTTTGTTACATCTCCAAATTTCATTTCAATAACCTTACGGAAACGTTCAGGCAATGAATTATAATCAACCAGGGCTGGTGTATTCAGGCAGCCTCGTTGTACAACTTTAATCTTATTCCTTGAACTAAGCTGTTTGTAGTTTTCAACGGTCATTATACCCTCATCAATAAGCATTCGAGTTGGTACCGCTAATCTATTATTATAATATTCTACCATAGTTGTAAGTGTTTTTAAAATTATCCTTCGTACCGCAGGAGGCGTACCGTGTTCATTATCGAGGCGCAATGCCGTTTAGGATTATCGGAAGAAAGGTCGACAAATTTGAAAAGTAAAATAGCAAACAATCAATATCAATCCGATCCAACTTATTTGTTTATTGAAAGGATCACTTAATAATTTTCTGTACACGGAGTAAATTAAAATTTTTATTTATTTGTTTTTTTACGCGTTCTACTTGATTTATAAATAAGGATCAGTTTAATTGCTACGATTGTGATAACTGAAAGTGTGGCCATAAAAACCGGTACATAATCTGAGTTCATAATATTGGATTTTATAATTTGGAACTAAAAATTAATTCTCATTCGATTCAATTTCTACACCGCCTCGTTCGATAGCAGCTTTTCTGATTTTGTATCCAAGGGTTGTACTTTCTTTTCCTTTTAGAGCTACTCGAACGGTTGGATAACTGCAATTGAATAAATCTTTCAGGGCTTTTTTTTCCCCATTTGCAACTAAAATCTTATTCCCTGGTTTCATATATCTTTTTTATTTGATAAACTTTATTACATTTGTAGTGTTCTTTCATTACTGAAACACAGTGCAAATATAATAGCTTTTTATCTAATATAGTTCATTTTAATAGAATATTTTCTAATTATTTATGGAAATACGAAAAAGGATTCTTCAATATCTTGAATACAAAGGAATTAGTAAGTACCAATTTTATAAAGAAATTGGTGTTTCTAACGGTTTTTTGGATAAAGAAGGTGCGATTGGAAGTGACAAGTGTGAGAAAATATGCTATCAATATAAAGATTTAGATCCGTTGTGGCTAATCTTAGAAAGAGGGAAAATGATTTTATCTGAAAATAGTTTTAAAGTTTCTGAAGATGAGATTCAAATTTTAAATGATTCTATAGAAAAAAGACATACCAGGCAATTAATACCTATATATAATATAAGTGCGGCAGCCGGGCTTGTATCGCTGTTTAATGATCCAACCGGTTATACACCGATTGATTATATTAGTCTGCCTAATACCGGCAAGGTAGATGGTGGGATTTTTGCTTTTGGTGATTCAATGTATCCGTTGATCAAATCGGGTGATATTGTTGTATATCGCCGTATTCAGGATATGTTTAATTCAATTTTTTATGGTGAAATGTATTTAATATCGTATGACATGGAAGGTGAGGAATATATTGTAATAAAATACATTCAAAAGTCAGATGAACCGGATTATATTAAACTTGTAAGCCAAAATCAAAACCACCAACCAAAAGATATTCCCCTCTCTAAAGTCAAGGCACTTGCACTGGTTAAAGCAAGCGTACGCTTCAATACTATGCGGTCCAACTGATAATTGTTTCTGAACAACACACATCACACACTTTGTACACATCACACGCGCACTATAACCAGTTGAATGAACTTATTTAAGTGCATTTCAGTGTTTTAATACGTTTGTTTTTTATTTATTAAGGGTGTTATCGGTATGTTTATTCGTTTAAAAAGTGCTTTTAAATGCTTTTTTTATGCCTTATGGGGGTATTTATCCGTTATATATATTACTGTTTTGTAACCCCATATGTAACCCCATTAGTAACCCCAATGCATTTTTTTAGTACATTTGCAGTGTTTTTATAGCCCCGGTGCTTATCATATCCAGGCATAAAAAAAACCCCGTAATGGAGCTTCAGTTAGTAGGTAGTATATTGTGTTATCCTTTATTGTAACGGCGTTTAAGCGTTGTTTAAAGGGTTATTAAGTCACACTTAAAGCAATCACTTATAATAACTTTTTAATTGGCCTTAAAATTAAAGGTAAATTAAAGTAGATGTACATTTTGTTTTTTTCTTGCCTGTTGTAAGTATTTGTTTTTCAATCCTTTTAATTAATTAATGATGTACAATTTGTTTTAAGCCCTATACAAAGTTAATAATAATTATGAAAACCATGG
>Ga0302207_1000307_pt1 | contig 20087 bp, 15 predicted proteins | sample II_Fen_E2_2_FD_198792 | JGI IMG/M metagenome (GOLD analysis project Ga0302207, IMG submission 198792) | Peat permafrost microbial communities from Stordalen Mire near Abisko, Sweden - II_Fen_E2_2 | ecosystem: Environmental > Terrestrial > Soil > Wetlands > Permafrost | place: Sweden: Abisko...
AATCCAGTTTATCAGCTCTTTTTGAACCAAGCAATGTATCTGGTAACTGTGATATAACGCGTTCTGTAATGTCCTGGATTTTTACAAGAAAGCGAACCGATAATCCCGGAGAAGGGATTTCATCAGTAATTTTATCAGCAGTAAAACCGTCTTTCAGGTAGTTATGTTCTACCGTACTGTGTTGTTGAATAGCATCAAAGCCACAATGGTGGTTGGTGAATACCAATCCCTGATTGGAAACCATTACTCCGGTACATCCGTTTCCGAAAATAACAACGGCATCTTTCAGGCTCACATTTTTATCACTGTAAATTTCTTCGGCTGTCAGGGTAAGCCCCATGCCGTTCATTTTTTGAATGTTCAGTTTTTGAATTAATGGCAACATCCACATGCCTTCATCTGCTTTTAATCCCGCAAACATGCTGATTGAAAGCAAAAGAACCAATAGTTTTTTCATGAAAATAGTTTATATTTGTAGATAATGATAAAGAATTCAGTAGGATACATACACAGGGCAGGTAATAATTTGTATATTAATGCAGTACAAATGTAGGAATTTTATTCTAAATTCAAGCACGGTAAGATAGTAATGTACTAATTACGAATTTTAGCCGGTTGGATTCTAACGAATTTATAGGGATTACCTCCTATGTGCGACTTTCTGTACGTAGTTCTTTTGTTTTGCTTTCTGTTTGACACATACAGTTTTTAGAATTACATGAATCATTTTTGGAATAAGGGTTCCGCAGGTACAATAAGAACCTCTGAATCAAATTCTATATACCTCTAAGAATCAAAGTTACACAAAGTAAAAAAATCAACATTTAAAGCTTTATGAATCTTAGGGTCGTAGTGACTTTGTGAAAAAACAACACTTATTATTCAACGTTACTTTTGTTTTTTATCGTTTCTGGTTTCGCCCCCTGATGGTAAACTCCTATAAAACATTTCACTCATCTCGATTAGTTAAGGTACTTTGGGCTACAATTTCAGTTGCTACTTAAAAAAAAGGCGAAATTACTTTCGCCTTTTTTCATTCAATGTGAAGTGATTTAAAACGAAAACGCTGCACCAATCATCATATTCGTTCCCTGTACGTCATAGCCATAATAATTCTGATACTGATTATTGATCAGGTTATTGATTTTACCAAACACGGTTAACCAGTTGTTGTATGAATAAGCGACCCCCAGGTTGATATCCACCTTATCCTGCATAAGAAGGGCATAGTTTCCAAGACGGGCATAGCGCGTTCCCTCGTAATACATATTGGCAGATACCGTCAGATTGTCGTTGATCCGCAGATCGGTATTAAACTGAGCTTCGTATTTAGGTTTGTTCCATGCAAAGAGTTGGTTATCGACCTTCCAGCCATTGTAAGCATATTTCAGTTCGATATTCACCTGTTTTTTATAATTGTAATTAGCACGGATACCTGCTTTAAAGCGGGATGCACCGCTGTATACGACACTAAACCTGTTGGAGTAAATCGTTTCATCGGTTGGATACAGAATGGTATTTGAAGTAGCTAAAGAGTATTCGTTATTTACAAAGAAATACTGGTTGCTGATTTGTTTATAGTCGATATAACCATCCAGCAACAGGTTATAAAGAGGTTTGAGCTTTATACCTGCATAAAAGTCGACCGGAGTATAGGTATCGGTCAGTCTGCTATCAGACAACATAAATGGATTTTCGGTAAATATCTTATCCAGAGTGTTTATTTCGTAATCGCCGGTCATTCCTCCATAAAGCGACAGGTATTCAGGGATGGCTTTCCACTCTGCACGGACATCTCCTGATGGATTTACGAATTTACCATGCACAAAAGAAAAGCTGCTTTTTATACCCAACCGGATATTATATGCAGGGCGATCAATATTAAAATAGGGATTCAAAGTAAGCACTGCATACGTATTCCAGTAATTAAATTCGGGGATTTTTGCTGAACTGTACATCATGTTGGATAAATCAAAGTCTAGTCCAAGACGATTCTTTTCGTTCGGCGAACTAAAGCCTGCCTGAGTACGGACTATATTTTCGGTCAGTCCGATACGTGAACTGAATATCTTATATTGTATTTCTGCCCGGTATCTCAAATCGGTGGACATAGGCAATGAGCGTAACCCAATCTGCGTATTAAAGCGCCAGAAGGTATCATTATTGGGGAATCTTGACAAACTGTCGAGGCTGAAGGAACGTTGTGAAGTATTAATACCGTTTCTGTAGACTTCGGTGTAATAGGGATTTTCGTATTTCACAGCCAACTGTCCTAAATCAATAATTGAATCGACGGCATTATAATTATTACCATAATATTTGAAATACTCATGACCACCTCCCATTCCGGCATACAGATCAAACGTTTTAAATATCTTATCGAAAGATAAATTAGCTTTCGTAGTTGAATGCATTTGATGCGAGTCGAAGGTAGCAAGATGATTCAATGAAAAGTCGAGCCGTATATCGGGAGTATTAATAAGAGGATAGGCAAAATCAGCAAGTGTATTTGCAAAATTACCCACCCCAATTCGAGCAAATCCTTTATCGGTGAGTGCCGGTTTTTCAGGAATCAATTCGGCAGCCGGAAGGATGTGAATATTATAATCCGCATTCAGCGGAAGGTTGAAATTGCTGTAATTTGCCGGCGATTTAACCACATTAGGTTCCAATACCAGAGGCATTGAATTTATCTTTCCGGCATCATGAATCATTGGCTTGTATTCACGCTCTACCGAAACACTGCGGTTGACAATTGTGTCCTGAGCCTGTATCGAAAGTGCTGAACCTATCAGAAATAAAAGGATAGCTGGTAAGTATTCTGGAGTTTTCATAAACTATTTAATTGACCCAAAGTCCTCAAAGCAGACTTATAAGTTGAATTGTTGTATTGATGAATTACGAAATTACGAATTATGATATTAAGTATTTATCCCTCTTGAATTACCAGTTGGGAGAATGCCGGAACTTTAATTGATAATGGTTTGTTTTTCACGAAGACTAATGGCACTCAGCCGGTCGGTGATCATCGTTTGAATTTCATCGGCTACTTTATAATTTTTTTGCAGACTGATTAAGTATTGTTTTGCCTGGAAATCATTATTTTGCTTTATATATACATCAGCCAGCAACACAAAACTACGTGCAAGCCAGAATTGATGAGGCGTATTCTTTTTGGCAAATGCCATCACTACCGCTTCGGCTTCAGTCATCTTATCCTGTTCGAAATATTGATTTGCCAGTAAATAGGTAGCTTCTGCGCCATTGACTGTACGTGTTTCCGCTGATAACACTTTCAGATCGGCAATGGCTTCATCCGATTTGTGTAAGGCCAGATACGCTTTTGCACGGTTATACACAGCTTCCGATTTTAATTCCGCATTCGAATGCGGATCGGTCATTATTTCACCGACAATCGTAATGGTTGTCTGGTAATCGTTCAGGAAATTACTGCATCTCAACACTCCAAGACGACCTATATTCTTATTTTCGGCAGTTTGACCGACCGTCTGCAACTGTTTGAAATAAGTCAGGGCCAAGGTATAATCTTTCTGATCATAGGCAATTTCGGCACAACGAATGGTTGCTTCTTCCGTATATTGATTTCCGGCAATTTTAAGGAGATCCTGATAAGCTTTCAGGGCATTTACCTTGTCCTCTGTACGATAATAGCTGTCGGCCAGGTAATATTGGGCCGTGGTGCAATACCTTCCACCCGGACAGAACTTAGTCAGATAATTCTGCATTCCGGAAATGGCCTGAGGATAACTGGCGTTCATATATTGTTTTTCGGAGGCAATGTAGGAGATTGAATCTTCACGGCTGGCCGTTGAATTGCTGATTTTCATACCAAGTGTTTTAGTATATGAAAGGTACGAAGAAACATCATTCGAATCCACATAGGTTGTTTCAAGACTTTCGAGAGCAGTAAAAGCTTCTTCTGTTCCCGGATATTTTGAAATCACATATTTATAGGAGCTGATAGCGTGCTCATAATCTTTCATATTAAAATAAATCATTCCTGTCTCCAGAGCAGCTTTTCGGGCCAAATCGCTGTTAGGCTGACTATCGAGCAAACGTTGATAGGTCTCAATGGCTTTTTCGTTGTTTTCCATCATCAAATAAGCGCGACCTTCTTCGTATAATGCGTCATCGGTATATTCCGATTTAGGATATTGTGAGATCAGACTTTCAAGTTTGGATATCTTTCCCGAATAGTTTTTTTGCAGTCCAGAGACATAGGCAGCCTGAAACAAAGCATAATCGGCTGTGTTCGGGCTCACTTTTGCAGCCTTACTGTAATAAGCCTGTGCTTTAGCAAAGCTACGGGCATTGAAATAGCAATCTCCAATTCGGTTCAATGCATCCGAATAGGTAGTTGCACTTTCGTTTTGTTCTGCATCAACATATTTCAGAAACCAGACCAGTGATTCGGAATAACTCTTTATTGAGAAATAAGCATAAGCAAGCGAATAATTTGCGTTTACCCTGTTGACACTCGCTCTGAAATACGGATTATTGAAGAATGCTTTCAAATCGGTAATTGCCTGTACCGAACGATCTGTCCGGTAATAGCTTTCTGCCCTCCAGAAGAGGCATTCTGCCGAATACTTCCCTGTTGATGAACTTTGAAGCGAATAGGAAAAATATTCAATCGCTTTTGTCATATTGTTCAGGGCAAAAGCTTCGGTACCGATTTGATAAAGCAGGTATTGTTTAGTTTCAATCAGTTTGGCATTGGGCGATTTAATCTTTAGAATTGATTGATAGGCTGCATCATAGTTTTTCGAAGTCATATATACCGACACCAGATAATCGTAGGCTTTCTCAGTATATTTTGAATCGGGGAATTCAGTGAGGTATTGTTCAAAGGCAGATACCGATTCTCCGAACGCAGAAGTTGTTTCGTAAGAAGTGAGGGCATAGTTAAACAATGCCTCTTCACGCACGGATTTGTTGAAATTGGTACGCAGGGAAGCTTCATATGCCAGACGGGCATTTGTCAGATCGTTCAACCGTACATATGAATTTCCCAGGTGCAGGTAAGCATTTTCAGTCATTTCATCTTTTTCTGTAGTCGATTTCGACAAATACAGAATGGCGTTCATATAGTCTTTTGTCTCGAAGTAGGACATTCCGAGTAAATACATGTCATTGCGCAATACTTGTGGGAAAATCTTTTCATAGTTTCTTAAATAAGTGATCGCTTTTGCATAATCTCTTTTCCTGTAGGCTATTTCTCCGGCTATTCGATATATTTCCGCGTTATTTTTATTATCCGGATTATTCTTAAGAATGCTTTCGGTGCGTTCGCTCAATTTATCATAGTCCTTTTGTGCGTAATATATCTGTACAACATAGTAGGGAACAATATTTTTATATGCCGGATTGTCTTCCAGTTTCAGAAATTCCGGCAGGGCTTCTGTATAGTTCCCCAGCGTGTATTGCGTATAGGCATAATAGTAGGTTGCCGAAAGTTTATACCGGGTATCCATTTCTTTCAGCTCCTTAAAAGCTGGCAATGCCTGTGTATAATTTTTTGTTTCAATGCAGGCATATCCTTTGTTAAACAAAAAATTTACACGATCGCGTTCTCCCAAATGAGTATCATCCACTTGAGTGAAATAAGTCATTGCCGTCACATAGTCTTTCTTTTCGAAAATCAACGTACCTATCATGGCATTTGTCTCGTCCCTGAAAGGTATAGAAGGGTATTGTTCCAACAGTGTTTTTAATTGCACAAGCCCATCATCCTGACGCAATTCGAAGGCATTCGCAGCCAGATAGTATTTAGCTTCCTGAATCTGGCCTGCCTGTGTGGGCTCAGTCTTTTGCAAATATTCCTCGAAGCTTCGCGACGAAGCTGCATATTTACCCTCCGAGAAAAGCTCTTTTCCCTGATCAAAAAGCACATCCTTATTTGTAAAAATCAAGGTGTGTTGTGCTTTCAAACCTACTGAAAAGAGAACGAACAGTAGCGGTATAACGATTATTCTTTTCTTCATGCTTTCAAAATAATTACAGATAGGATATTTACCATTTATTTATTTACTATTTACTATTTACTATTTAAAGAAGGTCCTTGTCAATCTAAAGAAAAGAGCGAATTCCGGTTCACTGAATCAACTTCAAACTTCAAACTTCAAACTTCAAACTATTAACTTTAAACATTCCCACTGCTTTCCGAATAGACTTCAGACCAAACTTTTCGGGGTTTAGTTCACGTAAAGGGACAAAAAAACAGTCAGCCACATCGTCTGATGGGTTCAGATGAGTAGTATCTTCCAGGGTACATTCAAAAAACATATCCAAAGTAGGAACGGTCATCTTGTTATATTCGTATTCATTCGGCAAAGAAAAAATGTATTTCACCTCAATAACTTTAGCCTGCAATTCTTCAGCGATCTCCCTTTTTATAGCTTCTTCTGCCGATTCAAACTCATCAATAAAACCACCGGGTAAATCCAGGGTTCCTTTTTCGGGTTCTTTTCCACGTCTGCAAACCAACAAATCTCCTGAAGTATTGATAATAAAAGAGGCGACTGCAGCTGAAGGATTGATGTAATATACAAAGCCGCAACAGTCACAACGTTTCGATTTCACGTTGTTTTGTACGAATTTATCCGACCCGCAAGCCGGACAATGTGTGAATAATGCTGAAAAATGCATAAGATAACAGTATGTTAATGGAGTTAGGCAAAGATACAAATTTTTCATGACAGGTCAAATTAAATTCCCGAATCACAAATAGGGTACTCTGGAACACCCGCCAGACTGAATAAAATCAAACAATTCGCACCTGATATCGTTTTAATATAAAACCTAAAACGCAGAAAACAGTTAATTGGTATATGTGAATTTCAATCTTTCAACCTGCTTTGTTAATAACTTTTAGGTAAACAGTTTATATTATTGCGCTTAATGCACTATTTTTGTAACAAAATTGTAGAATATGAACCGTAAATTATTATTTCCGGTGGATGATGAGTCCAGTGACATAGTCAAAAGATACGAGCAGTTCCTAACGGGAGCTGCACCCGGTTATTTTGACGTGGAAGAATTGGAAAGTATCGTAGAATACTACCTGCGAAAGGGTCGAACCAAGGATTGTACGAAAGCATTGGATCTCGGACTTAAATTACATCCCAACAATACGGCACTTAAAACTAAACGTGCTAAAATATACCTGGCTACAGGCGATGATGCTAAAGCATTTCGCATCCTGGATAAACTTGCCGAATCAACCGATTACGAAGTCGTATTACTTAAAATAGAAGTACTGCTCAAACTTGATCGCACTAAGGAGGCCCGTTTACTGTCCGAAAAACTTATCTCCGATGAATCGGACGATCTGGATAATGTATGTCTGGATGTGGCATTTATTTACCTGGGACAGGGAGATTATATATCAGCTCTTAAATTGCTTGAAAAGGGCGATCGTCATAACGACCAGAATATCGATTTGCTGTACGAATTAGCATTTTGTTATGAACAGAATGAAGATTTTGCCAAAGCTATCGTTATCAATAACCGTATTATTAATATTGATCCGTTTGCAAATGAAGCGTGGTTTAATTTAGGGCAACTTTATTTTGCATTACAGGAATTTCCAAAAGCACTCGAAGCATATGATTTTGCGTTGGTAATTGATGAAAACGATTCTCTTTCATCCATTCAGAAAGGACACGTTCTTTTCCAGCTCGACCAGTTTGAACAGGCCATAGAGACTTATCAGGAATACAAAAAAATGACTTCGAACAGTTGGCAAACCGACATTTTCATAGCCGAATGTTACGAAAAGCTCGAACGGTACATTGAATCGATTTCCTATTACAGACTTTCGCTTGATGCACATCCTGATAATTATGATGCACTCACGGGCATCGGTATTTGTCTGTTGGAACAGGAAAAGTATGTTGAAAGCATGACTTATATCAGGCAGGCACTGGTAATTAATGAAAATGCCGCTGATGCGTGGGTCTACATGGCCGAAGCGTATGTTGGAATGGAGGACATTGACAATGCATTAATGGCTTATATCAAAGCGATTTCAATTGACCCTGACCAACCCGACACATTGATGGCCATTGCTAATATTTGCCTTGAAAGAAATGAATATGAACTTTCTGTAAAATATTACCTGGCAGCCGAAGAAATGGATGATACACTGGAGTATGTCAGGTTGTTTATAGCAGTTTCCTATTATAAAAATGGCAATATAGATAAAGCGATCGTCTATCTTCACAAAGCAGTCTTAGAAAATGAAACTGCTGGGGATTTATTCCTTGAATTGTGCCCAGAAGCGATTAATTTAAATCTATTGGATACATAAAGATACCCGTAAGGGAATGATCTGATTCAACTATTTTATTGAAAGTTGAAAGATCTTTAACTTTGTCAGAAATAATCAGGACAAAGGCAATGAACTATGCACGATTGAATTTTTAAAATGCACCATAAAGTAAAAATACAAACTATTAATAAAATTATGAATAAGAAAATTCTAATCGCGTTACTTCTGATCTTTTCAATTACATCCTTAAAAGCAGCCCCAGTTGAAACTCCGGTTACATCCACGACAGACACGCTGACCATCATTCAACATATAGAAGTCTGGTATAAAGACAATACCAATTATTTCAGTATAACAGCACTTATGGCCTGTGAAAGTTCCATATTGCCCCTACCCTCCGAAATAGTCATTCCACCGGCAGTTTATATAGCCCTCGAACCAGGAAGCAAACTAAATATCTTTCTGATCATTCTGTTTGGAACCCTTGGAGCCATTATTGGAGCTTCATTCAACTACTTTATGTCAAGGTGGCTGGGAAGGTATGTTATATACAAATTCGCCGACAGCAAAATGGGGAAGATCCTGATGTTAAGCAGTACAAAAATTCAGAAAGCGGAAGCCTTCTTCAACAGCCATGGCAAGACTTCCACCTTTATCGGCAGGCTTATTCCGGTCATTCGCCATCTAATCTCAATTCCTGCAGGGCTGGCAAAAATGAATTATTTCAGTTTTGTTCTCTACACTGCACTGGGAGCCGGACTCTGGAACTGTGTACTGGCATTAATGGGTTACCTGGCACATGGTCAACAGGAACTGATTAACAAATACAGCCACGAACTATCCTATGTATTTATCTGTATCGGCATTATCCTGCTGGGTTGGTTGATTTATAAGACGACCTCTAAAAAGAAAGTTAAAGCATGAGAAAGTTTGGATTAATCGGCCTGCCGCTCGTTCATTCATTTTCTAAAATATATTTCAACGATAAGTTCGAGAAGGAAGGAATTGATGCTTCATATGAATTATTCGAGTTGAAAGACATTGCTGAATTCAATGTTCTGAAAGACAGGGCAGATCTTTGCGGACTTAACGTGACGATACCCTACAAAGAGAAAATAATACCTTTTCTGGATGAAGTCGATAAAACCGCTGCCAAAATCGGTGCTGTCAATGTCATTCAATTCATTCGCCGTGATGGGTCATTAAAATTGAAAGGCTTTAATTCGGATGCCATCGGTTTTGAGAAATCTATCACCCCTTTTTTAAAACCTCACCACCGGAAAGCACTGATCCTAGGCACAGGGGGTGCTTCAAAAGCCATCGATTTCATTCTTCGTAAGCTTGGAATTGAGGCTACTTTCGTTTCACGTACTGCTAAACCCGGCATCCTTACTTATTCCCAATTAAATAAAGAAATCCTGACAGATCATTTATTGATTGTCAATGCCTCACCGGTAGGTACATTTCCTCACATTGCCGAATGCCCCGCCATTCCATATCAGTTTCTTACACCAAAACATTTATTATTTGATGTCGTGTACAATCCCTACGAAACATTATTCCTGGACAGAGGAAAAGAAATGGGCGCCATTGGTTTGAACGGCGAAAAAATGCTGCTTGGTCAGGCAATTGCTGCCTGGGAAATATGGAATAACGTTTAACCCAAAAAAAACTTAAAAGGCAGTGATTAGTGATTAGTGTTCAATAACAGTTAGCTAATAAGCTAATTTTATTCCGGGACACGCGATTTCCAAATCGCGTGTTCGATTGAATCCTAAATCTACAATATAATTGCGATTTGGAAATCGCGAGTCCCGGAATATGATTTACTGGTCTAAAATAGCTGGTAACAGATTCCTCGATCTATAACAGCTTGCTAATGAGATAATAGTGATTAGTTATTTATCAATTAACGATTAGTTGAGAAGAACCCCAGATCCCTTTAGGGAGGAAAAGTATTTCACTCATTTAGTTCATTTCAGACACTGGAAGCAGCCCTTTCTCGTACAATCGACGAAGTAGAAACCAACCATTTAATGATTGGGCACAATTTACTACTCAGGAATATCCCGTCGATATCCGTTCCAACCGATCATCCTATTTCATTAATACAGGTTGTCCTAATCTGTTTATTGAGTTGGAATCGCAACAAAATTGAATTCAACGTGGGTTTATTTATATAAAAAATTTAAACTTTCCTTTTTTCTACATCCGGCAAGCATCAGCACCTACTTTCCACACACTTTTTTGAATAGTCTCTTCCCACTATCCCATTTGTTCCCGTTTTATACCCCTTTGGTTCCCATTTTATTCCCATTTTAGAGTAATATTCACGAAAAACTTACTTAATGCAATCATAATACATAGATAACACATATCTATATAAATAAGTATTATCTATGTATTATCTATGTTTTATCTAAGTATTATCTAAGTATTACCAGTAAACGGGAACAAAACGGGTAGCGAACGGGTAGCGATGGGGTACCAGAGAGGTGCCGGAAATAAAAAAAAATTAAATAGAATTGAAAGTCTATCTGTAAAAAAACACTTCCGTGTCTTGATAAAGAAACTTGGTTATAAAACAATATGATTATCCGTATGATGTCCTGTTGAGACTGATTTCCACAGATTATTTTTTAATGAAAGAAATTAAGTAAGAGATGGTCCACAGATTACACAGATTTACAGAGATTATTCAGATTAATTATCTTCAATGTCCATGAATAAGGTTAATTGTAAAATGAAACAAGGAGCATTTATACATTCCGATCTGTCGGAAATGTTCCGACATTTTGGTGGAAAGGGTGTAATTGAACATTTTGATTTTACTGAAGTACCAATATCAAATTTTTAAAGAATAGGACGTTATGCGGATAATCATTTAAAACAATCAGACATTTAGTTATATAATTCAGTATATGTAGTTTAATTTTCTATTTATGAGAATTTCATGATTATTTATAGGACAATTCATTAAAAAAAAACGTTTTGGCAAATTGCATTTTATAATAATATTCAAGTTACTATAAATCCGTTTATCAGTTATAGTTGGATAGTACTGAGCAAAATATTCAATTGAAAGAAAATGTTTATAAATAAAATTATTTTTTAATTTTAAAAGCAAATCATTAACTATATTTGCAGATGTAAACGGATGTTGATAAATCCACTTCAATGAAGTTTTTATATAAAATATTTTATTAATCAATACATTATGAAGGTATTGATGAAAATAGTTTTAAAACTCAAAGATAAAATAATTAGACAATATGAAAGAATTTGTATTGTTGTTCCGAATGGACATAACAACGCCTGAAGTGCAGCCAACTCCTGAGCAAATGGAAGTTTATATAAAAGATTGGATGGAATGGATAAACGACATTTCAGCCCGCGGGCATCTGGCAGACGGAGGTAACCATCTATCCAGCAGCGGCACCGTGTTAAGATCGAAGAACCGGTTAAAGGAAGAACCGTATACTTCGGACAATGAATCCGTTTCGGGGTATATCATTATTCTGGCAGAAAATAAGGACGACGCAGTCAGCATTGCACGTAAATGCCCGATCCTCCGGGGAGAAAGCACGAGTGTGGAAGTCCGTGAAAGAGCGACACCGGGGAATATAAAGTCAACAAAAAGAACAAGTAATCATTAAAATCACAATTATATACTATGGAATCAAAAATGAATACTCAGTTTTCAAAGGGCTATTTACCTACACTTATTCTATCTGTAGCCCTGATCCTGACGGCAGTTATCTTTGCCGGAGCGTACAAATCGAAGTTCAACAAACAAGTGACTATTTCGGTTACAGGACTTGCCGAGAAGAGTTTTGCCAGTGATCTGATTGTGTGGCGTGGTGAATACCAGCGGAAATCGCTTGATTTGAAAGCAGCCTACGCACTCATTAAGAATGATGAAACAAACGTTAAGCAGTATTTGAAATCCAACAAGATAGAAGAAAATGAGATAGTATTTTCATCCATCACCATAGAAAAAGAGTTTGATATCAAACGAAATGATGAAGGAAAACAAATCGCTTCTGTTTTTGCCGGTTATAAACTGACACAAACGGTTACGGTTGAATCCCGGAATATTGACCGGGTGGAAGTGGTTTCACGGGAAGTAACCAAACTGATTGAAAGTGGTATCGAAATAAGTTCGCTGGAACCCTCTTATTTCTACACCAAGCTCTCAGAACTCAAGATTGATTTACTGGCAAAAGCAAGTGCTGATGCAAAAAAGCGGGCAGAAACCATTGCCGTGAATTCGGGCGGTGCATTGGGCAAAATTCTGAAGGCTGATATGGGTGTTTTCCAGATAACCGCACCCAACAGCAACGAAGACTTTAGTTACGGAGGTGCTTTTAATACGTCCTCAAAAAATAAGAAAGCATCCATTACCATCAGAACAAATTTTGCTATAAAATAACTGGCAGAAAACCAACTTAAGAAACCCTTTTACCGATTCAAGTGAAATTACAGGAATTAAAAAAATATAAGAAAGTATCATTCAGTTTTAAATCCAATTATTTTTGACTGTTGAAATATAAAGTATCTTTAATTTTTAATTGTATGGAACAAATCTTGCAGGGCAATAAAAAAGCGTAAAAAAGAAAGGGTACTAAAATGAAAAAAATAATTTTAATACTGTTACTGGTCTTTACTTCGGGTGTATTAGTTGGACAGGATGCAGGTCGAAAGGTAGCGTTGACAAAAAAAGAAAAGAAAGATTCTATTGCTGAAAGTCAATACCGGTTGAACAAATACATGCTCGAAAACAGGGATTTTGTATTAGAGGCTAATTATCTGCAGGACAGGCATGGCAATCGTCGTATTGTGAATTCGACCATCAATTTTGTAGCTATTGATTCGACTACTGCCATCATTCAGGTTGGATCGGATTATAGGAATGGCCCTAACGGTGTTGGAGGAGTGACCGCAAAAGGCAATATTACAAGATGGGTACTCACAGAAAACAAGAAACAAAAATCATTCAATCTTTCCATCAATGTCATGACATCGATTGGATTTTACGACTTGTTTTTCTCAATTAATTTATGGGGAAATTCCTCAGCCAGGTTAACAGGATTGAGTGCAGGAGAGTTAACTTTTGAAGGGAACATCGAGCCTTATTCGGCATCACGGGTTTACGAAGGTCGTTCATTGTAGACATTGCTAATAAAGTTAGTTGTGGAAATAAAACAGAAAATCAATGATTTATCTGCAAAATGATACACCGACTTGATTTTTATGCTATTATCAACATACTTATGTTTTCAAATAAATAATTAATGATCCGCACATTTGAAGGAATCAGAATTTTCGCTTTGAATACCAACAGGTTTAACCGTGGTTCAGCCATAACCATACCAGGAATAGGGATTTTTTTGGGAGTAAAACAAATCAACAATACCGGATTATTGAGGCATGAGTTTGGACACATTTTGCAATACCGGCAAAAGGGAGTCTTGTTCTTTTGGTTTAGAATTGCTCCGGCAAGTTTACTGAGCGCTTTCAAAACATCGATAAATAAAAAACATATTCATATGCACATCTGGACTGAATGGTCGGCCAACCGGTTATCTTACAATTATTTTGGACAACCCGAAGACTGGGACACAATAAGATTTCCGTTACAATCACTTTAAAGAATACTTTCCGGTAAGAAAAAAGTGAAATTCATGTATAATTTAATCATGTACAATTTTTCCTCTCGGATAGGTTTAATTTAAATAAATTAAACCTATTGTCTTTTCGATTGTTTAATTGAAAATACGTAAAAAAATCACAAATGAACTATTAGTTTACAAACCGGCAATGGGTGTGTTTGTAAACTAATAGTTCATTCATCAAAATAGAACAGGATAATATTGCAAAATAACATACTCAACCAACCGGGAAGAGTAAATCAATCAGAGAACTAACATCATCATCTTAAATGAAAGTAGATTATGAATTTAAAACATGAATATGAAATAGGCATGGTGGGCTTGGGGGTTATGGGTCGCAATTTATTGCTGAACATGGCCGATCATGGTTTTTCAGTAGCAGGATATGATATTGATCCGGAGAAGGTAGAAGCACTCCGAACAGAAGCACAGGAAAGGGATATTTATTGTACCGGTTATCTTCGGGAGTTTATAACCTGTATCCGAAGACCCCGTGCCATCATCTTACTGGTTCCTGCAGGAGCCCCGGTGGATAGGGTGATAAATGAAATGATACCCTATCTTGAAAAAGATGATTTGATCATTGATTCGGGAAATTCATATTTTAAAGACACGAACATTCGGACCATTAAGTTGAAAGAAAAAAACATACAATTTATGGGTATGGGCATCTCCGGAGGAGAGGAAGGTGCCAGGAATGGAGCCAGTATTATGCCCGGTGGGTCAAGAAAATCATACGAAAGGATACAACCTGTCCTGGAAGCCGTTTCTGCTAAAGTAAACGGAGAACCCTGTGTAGCCTTTTTAGGATCTTCGTCGGCAGGTCATTTTGTAAAGATGGTGCACAACGGTATAGAATACGGCATCATGCAATTAATTGCCGAAACCTATGCATTTATGAAACAGGGGCTTGGGTTATCTGATGAAGAGATTCATAAAGTCTACACCTCCTGGAACCATAGCGAAGTGAATAGCTATCTGATTGAAATTACCGGATCTATTTTTGGCAGGATAGATGAAAAGACCGGCAGAAAATTGATTGATGAAATTCTCGATGTAGCCAGACAAAAGGGAACAGGGATGTGGACTTCACAGAGTGCCATGGAATTGCAGGTACCTATTCCAACCATCGATATGGCAGTGACGATGCGGGATTTATCGACCTTTGAGAAGCAACGGAATAGTGCAAGTAACATCTATCAACGACCTGTATACCATTTTGAAAGCAATCGGGAAGATACCTTGATTCAATTACAGAAAGCATTCTATGTTGCCGTGTTAATGACTTATGTGCAAGGGTTTGCTGTTCTGACAGTGGCATCCGACAAATACAACTATCAACTCGACAATGAAACTATCGCCCGGATCTGGCGGGGCGGGTGTATCATCCGTGCAGCTGTTCTTGAGGATATTATGGAAGCATTTCATAGTAGAAAAGATCTTCCTAATTTACTGTTGGATAACTACCTTTCACAACAGATCAGAGAGAATCATCAAGATCTTCGAAAGGTAGTTTCATTTGCCAGTAAAACGGGGATACCAATACCAGGACTTATGGCTTCCCTGGGATATCTGGATGCATTTAGCAGTTCATGGTTGCCTGCAAACCTGATTCAGGCACAGCGTGATTATTTTGGAGCGCATACCTACGAACGGATTGATTCAAAAGGCACCTTTCATACCGACTGGCAAATAAAATAAAAAAACTGAACGATGGAAACAACAAACAAACCTTTATCCACGAATCTCCTGCTAAAGATGAATGCCTACTGGCGTGCAGCTAATTACCTTTCAGTCGGACAACTTTACCTCTACGATAACCCTTTACTTCGGGAACCATTAAAACAGAGCCATGTAAAACCAATGCTCCTTGGACACTGGGGAACTACACCCGGGCAGAATTTTATCTATGTTCATTTGAACCGGATCATAAAAAAATATGACCTGGATATGTTTTATATATCAGGACCCGGTCACGGCGGACCGGCTTTGGTTGGCAACACCTATCTAGAGGGGACATACAGTGAGATCTATCCTGATATCAGCCGGGATGAAGCCGGATTGAAAAAGTTATTTACCCAATTTTCATTCCCGGGAGGTATCCCAAGTCATGTATCGCCCGAATGTCCGGGATCTATTCACGAAGGAGGCGAATTGGGATATTCGCTGAGTCATGCTTTTGGAGCTGCATTTGACAATCCAGAACTTATAGTAGCATGCGTAGTTGGAGATGGAGAGGCAGAAACAGGACCATTGGCAACAGCCTGGCATTCCAATAAGTTTCTCAATGCAGTAAACGATGGAGCCGTATTACCCATCCTGCATTTGAACGGATACAAAATTGCAAATCCAACGATTTTTGCCCGTATGTCTCATGAGGAACTTGATCAGCTGTTTCGTGGTTATGGATGGACTCCTTACTTCGTGGAGGGAGATGAACCGGAAACCATGCATCAACTTATGGCAGGTACGTTGGATGTTGTAATAGAAGAAATAAAAAAAATTCAGGACAATGCCAGGAAAAACAAGGTTGCTACACGTCCGCGATGGCCAATGATAGTATTTAATTCTCCAAAAGGATGGACAGGACCAAAAGAAGTGGATGGGGTTCCTAATGAAGGTACTTTCCGTGCTCACCAGATTCCGGTTTTGGTTGATTCAGAGCATCCCCATCACCTTCAACTCCTTGAAAACTGGATGAAAAGCTATAAACCCGAAGAACTTTTCGATTCGAAAGGAAGTTTATTGCCGGAGTTAGCTGAGTTGGCACCAACTGGCAACCGAAGAATGGGTGCTAATCCGCATGCCAATGGCGGATTATTGCTTCAGGATCTTATTATGCCCGATTTCAGGGATTATGGAGTTCACGTCACTGATCCGGGATCTGTTCAGGCTGCAGACACCTACGAACTCGGGGTGTTTTTACGTGATGTGATCAGCCTGAATCAAAAACACCGTAATTTCAGGATCTTTGGACCCGATGAAACACTTTCTAACCGCCTGAATGCTGTTTTTGAAGCAACTGACAGGCAATGGAATACTCAGACACTCGAAAATGATGAATTTCTTGCACCGGATGGACGGATAATGGAAATGCTGAGCGAACACCAGTGTGAAGGATGGCTGGAAGGATACCTGCTTACCGGAAGACATGGGTTGTTTAATTGTTATGAAGCATTTATTCACATTATAGATTCAATGTTCAATCAACATGCCAAGTGGTTGAAAGTTAGCGCAGAATTACTATGGCGTAAAAAGATTGCCTCGTTGAATTACTTGCTTGCATCCCACGTTTGGCAACAGGCACATAATGGATTTACCCATCAGGATCCCGGTTTTATTGATAATGTGGTAAACAAAAAGTCATCGATAGTACGTGTTTATCTTCCACCTGATGCCAACTGTCTGTTATCGGTTTGGGATCATTGCCTGAGGAGCCGGCATTATGTGAATGTGGTTATAGCCGGTAAATATCAGGCACCTCAATGGCTCAGTATGGAAGATGCCATTGAACATTGTACGAAGGGAATTGGAATCTGGAAATGGGCTGGCAGTCATCAGGCCTCCGAACCGGATGTAGTAATGGCCTGTTGTGGGGATGTACCAACACTTGAAACGCTTGCAGCAGTATCCATTCTCAGGGAATATCTGCCTGAATTAAAAATACGGGTAGTGAATGTGGTTGATCTTATGAAGCTCGAACCATCAACGGAACATCCTCATGGATTGACTGATCCAGAATTTGATGAATTGTTTACAAAAGACAAGCCGGTTGTATTTGCTTTCCACGGTTACCCGTGGCTAATCCACAGATTGACCTACCGGAGGAATAACCATGATAACATTCATGTCAGGGGGTATAAAGAAGAAGGTACTATTACAACTTACTTTGACATGACAGTTTTAAATGATCTTGACCGCTATCATCTGGTGATGGATGTTATAAACCGCTTACCAGAACCGGGAATAAATGGGTTAAACCTGAAACATCTGATGGAAGAAAAGCTGACTGAACACAGAAAATATATTGATAAAAATGGTGTAGATATGCCGGAAATACAAAATTGGAAATGGAATCAACAATGAATACCGGAAAGTGTTCCGCGTTCCAAGTTCCGCGTTCCGTGTTCCGTGTTCCAAGTTCCGTGTTCCGCGTTCCTCGTTTGAAGAATTTGAGGTTTGAAAGGTTTGAAAGGTTTGAAAGGTTTGAGGTTTGAGGTATGAGGTATGAGGTTATGCATTCTATATTCTTGGATCTTTGATCTTGGTTCTCGAATCCTGGAACTTGAATCTTTGTTCTTTGTTCTTGGTTCTTGGCTCTTGGATCTTTGCTCTTGGTTCTTGGTTCTTGGTTCTTTGATCTTGAATCTTTGATCTTTGATCTTTGATCTTGGCTCTTTGATCTTGGCTCTTTGTTCTTGGTTCTTGGCTCTTGGATCTTGGATCTTTGAACTTTGCTCTTGGTTCTTGGTTCTTGGTTCTCGGATCTTTGATCTTGGCTCTTGGTTCTTGGTTCTCGGATCTTTGATCTTGGCTCTTGGTTCTTGGTTCTTGGCTCTTGGCTCTTGGCTCAAACTTCAAACTACAAACTACAAACTTTCTGATAGAGACCTTCGCAGGAATCTTCAAGCAAATCTATTACATTTTCAAATCCCTGATCACCACTATAATAGGGATCCGGAATATGTGTTGCTTTTGTTAGTCTGTTGAAATTTGTAATTAAATGAATTTTCGCTATATGACCGGGGTTGGAAGTCAGTAATTTTAAACCGCTGATATTCTGATCGTCCATACCGATAATCCAGTCGAAACGATCAAAATCTTCTTTTACAACCGGACGTGACCGGTGTAGAAGTGTATACCCCCGGGCTGCAGCATGCGAGCGCATGCGTCCATCTGCCAGTTCACCCCTGTGATAATCGAGCAAACCGGCCGAATCAATTTCAAAAAGATCATATGAAGCTTCCCTCATGAGAATGTTCAGAAACACCCCTTCTGCCATGGGCGAACGGCATATATTACCCAGGCAGACGAAGAGGATAGAAGTCTTTAACAAAGTAAGTTTGAAGTTTGAAAGGTTTGAAAGGTTTGAGGTTTGTAAGGTTTGAAGTTTGAAGACTTTGAAGTTCGGTATTTGAAAAGTTTTTGGTTCTTTATTCTTACTGTAAATTCAATATTTCGAACATCAGTATATGAATCACAACTTCAAACTCTTCAAACTTTTCAAACGATAAACTTCAAACGATATTCTAAATCGACAATATCTGCAGTACTCCCAACAAATTTTCATTAACCGGTTTATCGTCTTTAATGGCTTTTGTGAAAGGGATATGCACGATGACATCGTTTACAATACCAATCATAATACTTCTTTGTTCATCCATTAATGCATCGATAGCTGCAACGCCCATACGGCTTGCAAGGATACGATCGTAAGCTGATGGAGAACCCCCACGTTGTATGTGTCCCAGAATAGTAACACGTACATCATATTCGGGATGTTCGATGCGCATTCGTTCAGCTAACCCAGTCGCACCACCAGTAATGTCACTTTCGGCAACGATAACGATGCTGCTGTTTTTTGTTTTACGGAAACCATTTTTGATCAACTCTTCCAGTTGATCCACTTTAGTTTCACGTTCGGGAATAATAGCTGCTTCAGCTCCTGATGCCAGTGCACTGTTTAAAGCTAAAAAGCCCGCATCACGGCCCATGACTTCAATAAAGAATAACCGTTCATGTGACGAAGCTGTATCTCGTATTTTATCCACTGCTTCGATAATAGTATTCAAAGCGGTATCATATCCAATGGTTGAATCGGTACCATATAAATCATTATCAATCGTTCCCGGCAGACCTACAATCGGTACATTGAATTCCTGTGCAAAAATACGTGCACCGGTAAATGTTCCATCACCACCTATAACTACCAATGCATCAATTTCCTCTTTTTTCATGGTATCGTAAGCCATCTTTCGACCTTCGACAGTAAGAAATTCCATACAACGGGCTGTCTTTAGAATTGTACCCCCCTGTTGAATGATATTACTGACATTTTGTGTCTGAAATTCGATTATTTCACCGGTAATAAGACCTTTATACCCTCTGTAAATTGCCTTAAC
>Ga0302207_1000309_pt1 | contig 20061 bp, 10 predicted proteins | sample II_Fen_E2_2_FD_198792 | JGI IMG/M metagenome (GOLD analysis project Ga0302207, IMG submission 198792) | Peat permafrost microbial communities from Stordalen Mire near Abisko, Sweden - II_Fen_E2_2 | ecosystem: Environmental > Terrestrial > Soil > Wetlands > Permafrost | place: Sweden: Abisko...
CATAAACTATTGAAAATTATTCCGACTAGTCGGAATTAAAATCCGTATAAAGATCCGCTATATCAGCGTTTATCCGCGTTCTAATCTTTTTTCATTTTTAGATTTAATTATACGACATTATATTTATCCAGGTACTTACATCAAAAAAAAGGATTAAATAAAGTAAATAGTCCCTTGTATTTTTATTGCACAAATTATAAATGAAATTTGTGGAGATATAGGGATGAATATAAAACCCAAAACATAAAGATCGGGGATTTAAATTATAATTTTGATGTAAGTTTAAAACAAATCAACGGAGGTAAATTATAATTAATTATTCTTTATTTTCTCCAACTTCGACTGCTCAAAAACACTCTTCTTTAAGCATTTTTTTCATCTAAGAAACTCAATGTCCTAAAAATATATTATTGTTGAATTTTAAGTATTTAAAATATAGCTAATTATAAAATGGTCTGTCCTAAATTATTTTTATCGAAAATTATAACGTTTTATTAAAAAACAATTAACTTAGCTGCGAAAAATATGTGTTTTATATAATTATTTTAAATAATTAAACTGCATTACCAGTTGTTAATCGTTGCTTATGAAAAAAAATACCATTTTCTTAATATCATTTTTTGTAACATTAAGTTTAATCGCCCAAAATTCCCAAACCCTCACTACTGGGCGTAATGCCTACCGGGCAGCCGATCAACTGGTAAAACAACAAGTCGCATTTAAAGACCCCGGCAGTTCAGGTAAAAATCTAAACTGGGATTTCAGCACCTTGCAACCCATCAACGAGAACTATACGCTCAACTATTTTATCCCCGACTCCACCCGTATGACCCGCCTGTGCGGACAGGAACACAATACCCGCTATTATTTCCGTCAACAGCAAGATAGTTTGCAAGCTGTGGGCTACGAGAATTCCACTACTTATATGGAATACACTGCACCCGAACTACGCATGCACTTCCCCTTTGTATATGGTGATACCCTGTTCGGCTATTTTACTGGCAAAGGAGAATATTGCCACCGGATACCGTTAGTAATAAAAGGTTATACCCGCATTATGGCGGATGCCGAGGGAGAACTAAAGCTTCCCGAATTTACGACAGTGAAAAATGCCCTACGTGTGCGCACCCTGCGCCATTATACCGAAACCGGTAAAGACAGCGTAGAAATGACCCTTGATATCTATTCCTGGTATGCAGCGGGCATTCGCTATCCGGTTTTTGAAAGTATCAAAACCTCCCTGAGCCGAAAAGACGATAAGAAAGATGAAAAAGGCGAAAGTATGAAAGATACTACAGTCTTTTCTACTTCGTTTTTCTACCCACCTGAATTGCAAACTTCGCAAGTGCAAACAGACTCCGTCCCTACTGAAAATAAGAATGCTCCAACAGGTGCGGCCGCCGTATTTACAGAAGCTAAGTTAATGCCAAATCCCGTAGTGGATAATCTGTATATCAACTTTAAACTAATCCGTTCAGCTAAAGTTTGGTTTACAGTACATAATAATATCGGTATACCCCTTTGCCAAACCACTCCCGAAAGTTTGGATGAAGGCAATCATAGCAATACCGTACGCATGAGCGGCATGATACCGGGTGTATATTCACTCTATGTACATGTGGATGATATGGAGATGAGATTAAATGTGGTGAAGAAATAACCGATTCTATGTCCAAAACTTTATAGAGAATTACAAACACAACCCTTTTAAATATTTATCAATATGATGATTCAGAAATATTCATTACTTCAAAAACTGAAATACATACAGCTAATAATAGTTTTGTGCAGTTTTGCATATACAAATATATACGGTCAAGATAAGGTTATTGCGCCAGCCCCAAATGCTGCTGAAATAGGTCGATTTGGTGCTGTACCTGTAGGATTGTTTACTGGAAGTATGCAGTATGAAGTTCCTATTTATGAATTAAAAAACTCAAATCTTTCATTGCCAATATCACTAAAATATAGTTCCAATGGTTTTCAAGTTGACAAGGTAGCCTCAACTGTTGGCTATGATTGGAGCTTAAATGCCGGCGGGGTAATAAATTGTTATGGAAAAGGACATCTCGATGATTTTGCTCCAAGAGACAATAGATCCTATGAATTTTTGAATGCAACTGATAAATATGCATTTTGCAACAACTATGATGCTCCTGATTTATTCACATATTCTATTCCTGGTTATAGTGGTAGTTTCTTTGTTGATGATGATGGAAAACCAAGGTCGGTAGTATATAATGACTTATCAATTACATACGACTCCCAGAATCATAAGTTTACAATAGTAACATCAGATGGCGTTAAATATATTTTTGCAGATGCTTGTTTGTATGTTAATAATAGTGCTTCTTGGTATCTTAGTTCTATCATTCATCCAGCAGGAGATACAATATCTTTTACATACTCAGATGCAAATACCTATGCTGATGATTTTTTGTGGAGAGAGGTTTATCTTAGTTTTGATGACCCAGTAAATGGGTCGCAACAATCTATGGATGAAGTTATTACACAACGTTTCAAATCTGAAAAATATCTCGAACGAATAGATTTTAGTGGTGTAGGTTCTGTTGTCTTTACAAACTCATACAATCGTTTAGATTCACGTCAAGATCCGAAAATTGATATGATTACCGTTCTTGATTCAAGAGGTACTACCATAAAGAGTTTTGAGCTAAACTATCTTTTTCCACAGAGGAATGATCAATTTGACATTAAGGCTTTATATTTTTATCCTGATCCACAAAATCATTATCAATATAGAATGTTCTTGAATGACGTTAAAGTTTATGATAAAAATAAAAGTGAGTACTATTCTTATGCCTTCAAGTATAATAATCTGGATATATTACCATCTCGTTTTTGCTATTCAAAGGATCATTGGGGTTATTTTAACGGGAAACCGAATACAGATATTTTTAATCTTAATGAATTTAAATGGCTTTCAGATTATGATTTTAATAAGCTAAAAGACTGTGTCAATTACCAAAAGACTTACGCGAACCACTGTGATAGATCGGCGGATGCATCTTTTTCTCAAAACGGCATGTTAAACCAAATTTCTTATCCTACTGGAGGATATTCGAAAATTTATTATGAAGCACATCGAGACGAATCTAATAACGTTGTTGGAGGTTGCAGGGTTAGCCGTGTGGAAACATATTCCACTAAAGAGAATATGCCTGAAGTGAAAGTCTATAAATATCCTTCAGTAGTAACCGGTGGTCAGAATCACCTGTATTTTATGTCTAGTGATTTCCTTTTTTCTAGGACCCGTGATTGTGCATGTACCTTTGAATCATATAGATGGATTCGGTTATCTCCAGACTCATATATAGATAATAGTATCGGTAATTATCATCTATGTTACAATAAAGTTGAAATTCTTCATGGGGAAAATGCAGAAAACGGATCTGAATTGCATGAATTTATGGCTAGTCCAAAATCAGATTTAAGAGTTATCCAGGGGGGGGTGGTTTACCCAATTATAAAATCGAACAACGACCTTTTTAATGGCACTCCTATTCGTGATGTTTTTAAGAAGGGAAATACCACACAGAAAGAAGTAATATATAATTACGATTTTTCCTCAAGCAACAATAGTAAAACATTAGTATGTTATGATGTATATAAAAGACCTAATGATGTAAAAGTTGAGAGAGGGAGTTGTGGATGTGCATCTTTAACCTCAGAAGAGCAAGTCCAATACTATAATGTGACACAATATAATTTATATTCAAAGTTTCCTTATTTAATATCAAAGCGCGAGACAATTTTTGAGGAAAACTCGGACTCTTTAACGACGGAAACATTTTATGAATATTGCGATGAACCGTATACAAACACTAAATCTATTACCACCAAAAGGAGTAATGGTAAGGATATTAAGATAGTCTACAAATACCCTTTTGACAACGGATCTCAAAACCCTTTCAATGAAATGTTGTCAGATCATGTTTTATCTCCTGTTATCGAACAGCAGGAATATGTTTATAATGGTGCGAATCAGCCCTTGTTAAAATCAGTTTTATCCAAAGATTTTAATAAAATTAGAACGGGACTATTTCTTCCTGTCCAAGTTCTTCAGTTGGAAAATAAGCAACCGCTTAGTTCTGACAGTTATACAACTTATGCCAATAATTTAATAACAAGAGGAGACTATTTTGGTATTTCAGCACAAATAAAATATGATACAAACGGTAATATCTTATCAATAAAAGAGAAAAATGGGATAACAACATCGTATCTATGGGCATATAATAAGCAATATCCGGTAGTGAAAATTGAAGGAATCAGTTATGATGATTTAGTAAATAATTATTACCCGCAAAGTAATATTGATGCTCTGGCAAACACCACGAATCCGACAACAGATAAGCTTAATGCTATTCGAACTGCTTTAGCAAATACGATCGCCCTGGTAACCACTTACACGTATTTACCGCTGATAGGTATAATAACAGCTACCGATCCCCGTGGAGTAACCACCAATTATACTTATGATACCTTTGGACGATTGCAGTTAGTAAAAGATGACACGGGTTATGTACGGCAAGCCTATGAATATTACTATAAAAAATAAAAAAACACTTGTCAATCACCTATTAACTGTCTGCAATGTATAATGAATAAGATGCAAATCAACTGTCATTCACATTGAATTGATTCCCGAATTCTGAATTGTCTTACGATTTAAAAGAAATATATATTATGAAATATACACGATATATTCTGGCATTAACATTTATTTTATTTTTACAATTAGAAAAAATCTATTCTCAGTGTACTCCTCCTCAGGGTTATAGCGTATCAGTTTGTAAAGGATCACAAGCTACTTTAACTGCAGTATCGAACGCTTCTATAAGCGGACATAGGTGGTACGCCAGCTCAGCTGGTGGCACCTGTTTTACAAGTGGTGTCAAAGTGTTAAACTCTCCCATGCCCTACGTAACCACTTATATAACGACATGCAATACCACCACCACATATTATGTTGCCAGTGTTTGCAATGGTGTCGAAAGTGCTCGTACTGCCGTTACAGTTACCGTTAATCCGGTACCGACCGTAGGTATCACCACCCTCAATGGCAATCGGCTAAGTGTATGTTCTCTCAATACGGGAAGCGGTAAATTTACATTGACAGCCACTTCCGGTTCTAGCTATCGTTGGAAGTTTGGGACAAATTTTATTTCGAATGCTACCACTCAAACCTATAATCCTACCGAGTCGGGAACCTATACCGTACTCGTTGGGACAAGTTGCGGAGAAATCGAATCATCGGCACTGCCTGTTACCGTAGTACCTGCCACTACTCTTACCGCAAGTATCAGCGGTTCGGATAATTTTTGTTCTGGAACTACAGCTACTTATACGGCTTCTGTACCCGGTGCACTCACTTCGAGCGTTAATTATCAGTGGTATCTCAATGACAATGCGGTAGGAACTAGCAGCTCCACCTATAGTTCGTCGAGTATTGCTCAGGGTGACAGAATCAAGTGTACTGTAAGTCTTAACAGCGGTATTTGCGCCACACCATCATCTGTAACATCCAATGTGATGACCATTACGGTAAACAGCATACCTGCTGCTCCTCTAGTAACCGGATCTACTTCCAACTGCGGGACACAGTCACTAACCTTAACCGCGTGGACTTCACCCGGAACGGGCATAACCCTGCATTGGTACACTTCCCCAACGGGTTCTTCAGAAGACGATAGCTATACTGTCAGATTAACATCCCCAACTTATGTAACGACAATGACCAAATCGTTTTCGGCAACCACCACCTACTATGTGGCAGCATCCAATGCCTGCGGTACCAGTGCTCGTACTGCCGTTACAGCTACCGTTAATCCGGCACCGGCCGTAGGTATAGGCACCAATGGCAATCCGTTAAATGTATGTTCGCTCAATACGGGAACAGAGAGCGGTAAATTTACATTGACAGCCACTCCTGGATCTAGTTATCAATGGAAAAAGGGAGGAATTCCCATCACCACCGGAGGTAGCTCTCAGACTTACAACCCCACCCAAACGGGAAGCTATAGCGTGGCTGTGGGAACTCCCTGCGGTACCGTCGAACCTTCGATATCTGTTACTGTAACAGCTTCCACCACGCTTACGGCCAGTATTAGCGGTCCAGATTCCATTATTTGGGGTACTTCGACGACTTATAGCGCTAGCGTTCCTTCTGCCTTAATCTCACAGGTGAACTATCAGTGGTATGTTAATGACAGTGCGATAGGAACCAATAGCTCCACTTATAGTTCATCCGGATTTAATCGTGGGGATAAGATAAAATGCGTTGTAAGTTCCTCGGGTGGCGGATCATGTATATCTCCTGATAACGTTGTTTCCAATGAAAAAACATTAATTGTGAATAAACCTCCAATGGTTCATGTCGGTGCAAATCAAACCATTTATTTGCCGACACAAGAGGCTGATTTGTTGGGCTCTGCTTCTGATGCAGATGGAAGCATTCAGTCTTACACCTGGAGCCAGGTGTCTGGACCTACAGTGACCTTAACAAATGCTACCTCACCCGTTATGACAGTTGAGGATCTTACCGAAGGAACTTATGTCTTTAAACTTACTGTGGTTGATAACGAAAACATGTCGGCTTCCGATAATGTCACTCTGACGGTAGCTGCTCCCACTTCAGCATTCGATTATAACTTTATAAGAACCACTACACTTTTGATTCCTGGGCAAGAAAGACTTTCGGAATTAACAACTCTGTCGGAGCAAAGTAAGAATGTTACCATTCAGTATTTCGATGGGCTGGGAAGGCTCTCGCAAACCGTACAACGAGGCATTACCCCATCGGGAGCCGATTTGGTAACAGGAATCATGTACGACTCTTTCGGGCGCGATTCGCTCCAATGGCTGCCGGCAGTAGCCGCGGGCAACAACGGGGCTTATTACCCCAACTTTGCAACTCAGGCAGTAAGCAGCAATGGAGATACCAAACCTTATAGTCGTACAGAGTATGAGCTATCACCGCTCAACCGTGTGACCGGGCGGTATGGTGCAGGCAAGGATTGGTACGATGCCAGTAAAAAAGTCAATACATTGTACCAAACAAACGATGCCAACGAAGTGGTTTATTTCTCTGTGGAGAACAATCAACTGAAACAAAATGGAAACTATGACCCCGGTACCCTCTATAAAACAGTTGTTACCGACGAAGATGGTAAACCTTCTACCGAATACAAGGATAAACAGGGACAGGTAGTAATGAAACGAAACGAAGAAGGAGGGCAACATGTAGATACTTATTTTGTTTATAATGATCTTGGACAGTTGAGTTATGTGATACCACCAAAAGCAGTGGATGAACTAATCGATTTTAGCGATGACAATGCCATTATGAAACAGTATTGCTACTTGTATAAATATGATGAACGGGGAAACAATATACAGAAACGGTTACCCGGATGCGACTACATCTATATGGTGTACGACGGGACTTATCGTCTCGTGCTCTCGCAGGATGGGACCCAGCGGACAAAGAAACAGCAAGATAAGAAGCAATGGACAGCTACTAAATATGATGCCTTAGGAAGAGTGATTTTCACAGGTATCACCTATGTTGATAGCACCAAAACAGTGCAAACATTGAATGCCGATTATAGTAGCTTACTAATTACCGAGAGTTATATAAATGGCACAGGTTATTCCAATCAGTTCTTTAATGATGCAATTCCTTTGACTGTAAATTACTATGACAGCAATGACTTTATTAACTTATTGACTGTAGATGCCGATAAATCCAGTCTTCACTTTGTTACTTTAGATGGATATGATGGACAATTCAGTTCAGCTAAAGGCTTGCTCACCGGTACACGGGTGTATCGCTTAAACGACCCAACAAAGTTTGAAACAACAGCTCTCTATTACGATAAATACGGACGGGTGGTACAAACACGTGCAAGTAATCACCTGGGAGGGTACGACCTGGTGTATAATAAACTTGATTTCAGAGGAAAAGTTTTGAAAATGCGAAAGGAACACAATATCTCCAATCAGGCGGTTATACCCGAAGTTTACAGGTATGCATACGACAAAGCTGAATGGCTACTATTAACCCGATATAAACTGGGGGCGAATGATACTATAACACTTGCTGCAAATTCGTATGATGAGCTGGGAAGACTGTATTCTAAGAACTTAGGAGGAGTGGATACTACCACTTATAGTTATAACGTGCGTAGCTGGACAAAAGATATAACAGGTAGCCGATTTAGCGAGAACTTGTATTATAATGTTAACACCGTAGGTTTGCCTAACTTTACACCCGCCTACAACGGCAATATAGCCGGTATGCGGTGGAGCGTTGCAAACGAAAGTGGAAACCGAGCCTATAGCTTCACATACGATGGATTAAACCGGCTAACCGATGCAAACTATACCGGATTTAACGGTGGGGTGATAAATGGTACACAAAATAGGTACGATGAACATATGGGATTTGATAAAATGGGAAACTTCGACACACTGACTCGCAACGAAAATGGAACCCCACTCAATAATCTTAGCTTTGCCTATATCGGAAATCAAATGAAGAAAGTGGATAATTCAATTTCTCCTTTTATTCCGTATGGATCCGAGGCATTTAATGACAAACGTCAAATAGATACCGAATATAAATATGATAAAAATGGTAGCATCACCTACGATGCTAACAACGGTATTAGTACAATTCAATATAATATATTAAATTTGCCCGATCAGATTCAATTTACCGAAGGACATAAGAATCTGTATACTTATGATGCAGCTGGCAAGAAGTTGGAAGCCGTGAACTATACGGTTAGCGACATTGTAAACGTACCAATGGATACTATTACCGTACTGCCTAGCCCATCGCGTTATACCAAGTTAACTACGGATTATGTGGATAACATGATTTATGAAAATGGTTCTTTGAAAGAGATATTATTGCCCGAAGGATATTACAAGGGAGGAATATATTATTACTATCTGAAAGATCACTTAGGTGATACACGTGTAGTTATAAACAGTAGTGGTTCGGTAATAGAGAAGAGTCATTATTACCCAAGTGGCATGCGTTTCTTCCCTGAAAGCACCAGCGACAGTAGTGCCTTGGCTTACCGTTACAATGGCAAGGAACTGGAAGCCATGAATGGACTAAACCAGTATGATTATGGGGCAAGGCGTAGAGGGGCGGGATTACCTGTATGGACTGCTGTAGATCCACTGGCGGAGAAACATTATAATATTTCACCGTATGCGTATTGTGGAAATAATCCTGTGAATGCATTTGATCCAGATGGTCGAGATGAATTTCTATTAACTTGGCTTCCTAAAGGAGATGCCGTTGGACACTCGGCTATTGCTATTCAAGAACGTGATTCAAAAGGAAATGCTACAGGAAATCTGATTCTCCGTCATTTATGGCCAGAAGGAGGTAGTGCTGAAGTAGGGAAAAGTAAAGATGCTGATTATAGATATGAAGTCATTGCTGGGTCAGATTTAGCGTCATTTAATGGCGGTGAAGGTAGAGGCGCTGATGGAATTATTAAAATAGGCGGTGATGCACATCAAGATAATGTAATGTCAGCATCATTAGACTTAGATGAAAAAAACAACTCAAAATATGAAATGCCTAATAATGATTGTGCAACTTATACAAAAGGAGCCGTTGAGTCTGTTGGAATTAATGGTTCAACTCCTTCAACCGTTAAAGTTGAAGGAGCAACAAGTGGTATTACTTATAAATCTGTAGACGCTACGACACCTGGATCAGTTCATAATGCTGTAGCAAAAAGTGGAGACAAAAGAGTAGAGGTGCTTAAGTCTTTACCAGAGGGGAATGGTAATCCAAACATTGTAATTAAAGCCCCTGACAAAGAAATAATAAAATATTTTAAAAATTCTAACTAATTGAAAATATGAAAAATTCAAATATAAGACTTATTCTAATTTGTATTATAGAAATTGTTTTTTCAATAAGTTGCAGTCCTCAATATAACGAGAAAATGCAAATGGATATGGAAGTATATTATGTTCTCAAAGATTCATTTTTTGGAATGGAAAATAAATGTAGAGTTCTAATAAGAATTCCAAAAGAGAATAATGTAACCTATGATACTGGTAAAAATATAATTCTATGTCTAAAAAATGAAAAAGGTATTCTAAATTTCTCTCATATTTTTAATGGGGAAAAAAAAGATAATGAATTTTATCTTAGAACTACAGTAGTAGGAATATTTAAGAATAAAGAAGTATCCTTAGAACCATCTTTTTCTCCAATAAGTATAAAAGAAAATCAGCATGAGACTTTAGATTATATAAAAGGAAAAACAATAGTTTTAGCAATTAGTGTAAAATCAAATAAAAATAAATATATTGAATTTATTGACATGAAGCCAAAGTGTCTTAGAATTGAAGAACCTGTTCGTGTAAAATAAGGGGGTAATGCTCCAGATTTGGCGATAGTCAGTTAACTTTTTTTGATTGCCAGTAGTGAAAAAATAGAAATAAATCGAAGAATGGTGGGTGTAATGCTCGCCATTTTTCCTATATGAACTTATGTAGATCCGTTGGCGGAAGAATCTTATGAGATATCCCCATATGTCTACTGCCACGATAATCCAATAAATAAGATTGACCCAGATGGAAGACAAGAAGCTGCTTTTGAACTGGCATTAAACGCAAATAAATTTCGACGATTTTATAATTATTTGAAATTTACTTTATTGGGAATAGGAGTTGCAGGGACTTCTAATGCAGTGTACAATCATTATGTTGATGGAGATAGATCTAAAGAAGTGTTTAATGCGTTGACAGCTGGTGTTACTACGCAAAATGCAAAAGCAGCGACTCCTGAGCAGCGTAGAGAAGAAAAGAAGAGACAAGAGAGGTCTAATCACGAGGACTCTAATATAGCAAAAAAGCATGCTAAATCAGTTAAAACTAACATCGGAACCCCTGATTCAGGAGGTGGGAGTGAACCTAAAAGGCCATTAGATGAAATGAAAGTTGCAGGTGTCGTATTATTAGGTGTTGGAATTGCAGCAGAACTTCATGATAATATTAAAAAACCAGAACCTATTGAACCAATACCTGTCCCAGAAATGAAGCCAATACCAACTAAGCCCATCGAGATACCTAAAGTGGTACCTTTAACCAACAACTAAAATAACGACAAAAAGAAATGTAATATATGAAAACTAAAATTATTTACAAATTATATTATTATTCTTATATAATAATATATAAGTAAGCGGAAGAATATAATGCCGTATTGTCTAAAAAGAATGGAACGCTGATTTCACGGATTGAGCGGATAAAAACGGATGATAATTAAACGGATTTAAATCTGATTTTAGTCATGCAAGCATGACAGATAAGAGTTTAAACTATTGAAAATCATCTCGACTTGTCGAGATTAAAATCCGTATAAAAATCCGCTCAATCCGTGAAATCAGCGTTCTAATCTTTTTCCATTTCTAGATTTGCTTATACGACATTATATTTATCTAAGTACTTATTCTATTTTTTGCATACTCATTTTTATATGCTTTCCTATTGAAAGGGATATCCAAATACTATACTTATTTGTTATTTATCTTTATAGGATTAATATTAGGTTATATAATTGCAGACAGAGCTCATAGATATTTAAAAAAAATGGAGAAATGAAAAACTCAATGAAATTTATAAACATAATGCTTGTCATAATGACAATCGTATTTTTAAGTTACGCAGTATTTAAAGATGAGTTACTAAAATCGGAGTATTACAACTATTTTAATGTTATTGGAATAATAGTTATACTCTTAGGATTTATAAGTGTTATACTATATTATATCTCAAAAAAGAATAAAAAATAAGTGGTAATGTATCAAACGTGACGATATTCAATTGTTTATTTGATTATCAATAATGAAAATAAAAATTAATCGGAGATTGGTGGGTGTAATGCTCACCATTCTTTATTTATAAACTTATCGCCAAATGGCATAAAATAATTTTAGAAGTTCACTTTACCATCCAGTAAATCTTTCATGCGCTTTTTGGTGAGCATAGAATTAATGATTTTAACAAGGGCGTTTTTCTCGTCTTCGTCAAGCTGATTAATAAGCATTAGTTGCTCGTTCAGTTCATGGTTTTGCATTTCCACCACACTATCCTCACTATCGTTTAAAAGGTTGTCAGCACTCACGGCAAACACTTTCATTAATCGCTGTACAATATCAATAGAGGGCAACAGGTGTCCGTTCTCCATTTTCAATTTTTCATAAACTAGAAACGATTAAAGGAACAAAGGATGTCTAAAGACAAATATCGAACATTTATAATTTTCTATATTATGTCATTAGAACAAAGTAAATATAAAATGTAAGGGACAAAAACCGAACATTCTTATTTGACTATTGTAGATAAATCATAAAGATAATACCCTAAATTAGTGATGATTATAAACATTAAGGGACAAAAACCGAACATATGTAATCTTCTATATTATGTCATTAGAACAGCTTAAGTATTAAAAGTAAGGGACAAAAACCGAACTTTTAAATATGATTATTGTAGATAAATTATAAAGATAAAGTGCTAAATTAATGACAAGTACAAATAATAAGGGACAAAGTCCGAATATTTTCAATCTTACAGAATCAATCACAAGAGAAACATTCATTTAACTAACGGAACAAAAACCGAACATTTTTTTTCTCAGTGGAGCAGTTTAATTGTATGTATAAATAGTTGTAAAACTGATAATTACAAATAATAAGGGACAAAAATCGAACATTTATATGTCTGGTTGTTAATAATTTGTCTAGTTTTGAATCATTAGTACATATAATATTTAGTGGCAAAAAACTGTCGTTTTAGGAAGAAAAACCAATAACTTCAAGATTAGTGAAACTATAATTATAAATAACACGATGTGTATTTAGCTGTATATCATGTTGTCATTTGAATTCAGGGCGAAAATTCCAATATTTAGGGACAAAAACCGAACATTCCTGCGACAAATACTGAACATTTATACTTCTGATTATTAGTTGTTTGTGCAATTAGAATGATTAGTACATGATGTACATACGATATTTAGTGGTAAAAAACAGACATTTTAGGAAGAAAAAACCATTGATTGCGAAATTAGTGAGAGCCTAATTAAATATCCGATACTTAAATAATTCTAAATATAAAGTTGTTACAGTATTGAAACTGTGAATCTGAACATCTAAGGGACAAATACCGAACATCTGAATATTTCTGTTTTATTCCTTTTAATATTAGGCAAAAAACATCTTTGAAGTTGTCCCGAATTAAAGAGCAAGATATATTTTTAATCGTAAAAAAGGTTAGCGAAATTACAGCCAGAAGTTAACAGCCCTGTAATTTGAGTTTAGTTTTCCTTACTTCTTATCTAAATAAAAATATAAATAGATCGTATCTTTTTTAAAAATGAAGTTCTGGCAAACTATTTATTGCATCTTTTTTCAAACTATCTACTGCACGAGTATATTTTTCAGTATGTTTTAGTCCGCTGTGTCCTAACAAACTAGATACAGTCTTAATGTTAGCGCCATTATTCAAGATGTTCACAGCAAACGAATGACGAGCACAATGCCATGTAATGTGTTTGGTTATTCCGGCGCGCTTAGTCCACCTACGTAAAGCTTTCAAACACATAGTGTGACTAGGTAAATGAAAAATATGTTTATCTGCCTTTTCATCCTCTGGTGCTTTTCCAATTAGAGAAATCAGACCTTCATTCAATGGTGTTACTACTCCACTAGATGCACTATGTCCTTTGGTTTTATTTTGCTCAAATGATAGCCGTTTGTTTGAATAATCCACATTTCTATATTCCAAATCAACTACATCACAAAATCGAATACCGGTATATAGACAGAAAATAAAAGCACGCCTTATTTCGGGATTTTCATTGTCGTAATGTGTATTCATCAAAGTCTGTTCTTCCTCTAGGCTCAAAACATCTTTTCTTAGTGTTTGCTCATCAACTTTGCATACAACGCCTACACATGGATTCTTGACCATCACGTCATGCTCTATAGCATAATGAATAACCTTTTTGAAACGTTGAAAGATGCTTTTCGCACCCTCTCCCACACTTCTTGTTTGAAGATATTCCACAAAAAGAGTCATCATATCTTTAGTCAGATATTCGGGTTTGATACTGGTTTTATATTGAGGGTAATTTACTTGTAAAAAATCTTTGAAACGATTCAAGGCAATCTGCATCATCCGAACATCTTTCTTTGTATAGCTGTCGTTATATGCTTGAAAGTAATCCAAAAAATTAATTTGGCGATCTTTTTTTAAACGATAACCATTTAAACTCTCTTTAAGTTCCTGTTCTTTTTCGTGGCGGATCTTAAGAGCCAACTCCAACGTTTCTTTATTTCTTTGTCTTTCAACTGCAGTTTTTGGTTTGTTCAAAATGTATAGATATAAATTTTCTTTACGCCTATTATGCTTTACAGAGAATTTAGGCTTTCCTGCCATCTTCCCACTTTTGTAAATCACTTGATCCCCATTTTCATCCAGTACGGGCATTTCCTCTCTCCCCAAATAGTACTCTAGAAATAAGCTAACTCTACCATCAGAAAGTGTACTCTGTCCCAGCTTCGGATTCTCTTTGGTTTTAATTTCTAATTTCGTCATAATTTCATTCTCTTTGTTTTCCTTTTATTTCCTATCTTACAAAGATAGAAAATACATAATAAGTCAAGGTGTACTAAAAGTGTACTCGATGACAAAACAAAGGTAAAAAAGAGAATTTACACAACAATAGAAAATCACATAAATAACTTATATTTAGGCGCTTATATTCCAATGGTTTCCTTTGATTGCTAGGGGTATATATCGGCTCTGGGTACTTTTAAGGCAAAACCCTAATTGATTTTTAATCAGTTAGGGTTTTTTGTTATCTAAATCTTCCCCGCTAAAGTTTTTAAAATGAATATGCATATCCAGCTGTAGCAGTCAGAAAAGTAGTGGTAGCTACTCCGCTACTGGTTTTGCTTTGCCATACAATGCTCATATTCAAATTGTGTTTCTTTGCAATAACTGCTGATGCTCCTCCTCTCAGATTGAAAATGCTGATTGATTTACTCAGGCTTGAACTTGTATTGTAAGCCAGTCCAAAATTCGTGCGAAGTATTTTCTTCAAAAAAAGTTTGGAAAGATTCAGTGTCGGTCCCCAGGTAACACCACTAATAGCAGCGGCATAGTTGTAGCTAAAGTTAGCACCTGTTGCTACCGTAAAGCCAACATCCTGCAATGTAAGAGTATGTCCTGCGTTGCCATTGAAAAAGCGGGTAACTTCGCCCAACCGTATAATATCTCCTTTTTTATTAGCACTTTCCATATAGTTGCAGTTGAATGAAATCATCTGTACCTGTTTTTTGTCTTGTTGTAAGGTGTAGTTACAATTTAATCCTGCATTCTGCGACAATTGGGTATAGTTTAAGGTATCCAGGTTTTGATACGGAGTTATCTGATTAATTTGTTCGAAACCTGTTCGCAGGAATGTGTATGATTGCTGGTTGGAGTACGAGAGACCTATGTTGAGTTTTTGTGACGGTCGTATGGCTACATTCCCCGAAAGGAGAAGTCGTTGCATCTGGCTCTGCTTGGCATTGTTCAAATCATCTTTTTGTATACCGGCATTTAGGTTGGCTGTTATCTTTCCTTTCAACAAACTTTGAGAAAAGTTGGCGGTGACATTCTCAAAATCGTTGGTGAAATAGTATGCCCCGAGCGTTTGATAACCTGGGTCTACCCGCTCGTAGCTGATACCGATTGCTGATTGCGCGAGACTGTAGCTGAATCCGGCTTTGAGAGCATGATAAATGGCCGTGGAACTGTTAGGGGAACCAACCAGTTGTTTGAAAAATGAAGCATGATTAGTTATTATTGTATCACCCGATAGTCGTAGATCTTTTGTCAGAATGCTGGTGCTGTATTCGAAGTTGACCAAGAAGTTTTTAATTACCGGATAGCTTCCTTCTAAGGCAAATGCGGTTCCCTCCATTGGAGTTATTGCTGCATTTTTATCCATCACCGGAGATGGAATGGAACCTGTGTTGTCTTTAGCGTGGAATACGGAGACCCCGATTTTACGTCCGTTATCGTTGTAGATAACTTTCGTACCCCAGCCTAACCGTTTATAAGAAGGAGTAATCAACGAATCCTCTTTCTGAGCTTTCATAAAACGACCGTACAAAGCCTGCGCCTGCCATTTACCTTTGTTATATTCCACTCCAACTCCGGTATACTGGTATCCACTGAGCGTGTAGGGCGAAAAAGTAGTAGAGAGATCACCCACATGAAAAGTCCAGGCCTTGTACTTTGGATGCAGGGCGAAGCGGTTGAATTTGAATGAAGGATTGGAATATTGCACCTTGCGATTACTGTAGTTAAAAGAAAAAGGCATAGCCATCCCGAACAAAGTCAGGTTGATATTTCCTGTTGTAATCCACGAGAAAGGCTGTGGATTGGTAACGTCTGGTCCCCAATTTTCAGTATAAACAGAGTTGAGTGATATTCCACCGTTGATTAAAAACGGTTTTTGAAACTTACTTTGCAAATTTCCTTTAATATTGCCCAAATCAGGACTGGTTGTATAGGTCTGAGCGAAGAGAGGGGCACTTATTAGACTAAGAAAGAAAAAGATGAATGATAAACTATGAACTTTAATAAACTTTGAACTATGAACTATGAATGATAAACTATAAGTATATGTGGTTAGTGTGAAATGCAAACATCTTGCAAACGAACTCTCATTATCCAACTGGTTTAAGAAACCCGATGTAGCAGATCCCCTTGTGCAACAGGTATCGTGATTACGTTTAGTATGGTAAATGGATAACTTATAGTTCATAATTCATAGTTATTTTCACGGTTTCTTCATGACTTTGATGTCGCAGACAATGTAGCTCTGTTGACCTGCCACAACACATTGCTTTACTTTTATAGCTCCTTTTCTGCCGTCTTGAGTTTGAAAGAGTACAATGCGTGGCAATGCAGTGCTGTTGAATTCAGCTAGTCCGGCTACGGTTTGGTTGATATTTGTCGATTGAAGTAAATCATCATTAGTCATCGCGTCAAACTGTGTGGCAGTCATCGAACTACCACAGCCACAACTCTCCTGCTTATTGACAATGGCGGTGCTGATGGCATTGGGTATATAGCTGAATGTATAACTCTGCACACTCCCGGGTGAAATGAATTTGTTGTAATTAAATGTATTGTCGAATCCGAAATAGACGAAATCAATGCTACTGCCATTGGTCTCCGTCACCTCCGATGCCAGTAAAGTTTTTCCCAACGAAGACGAAAAATAACACCCAATTGTATTTTGCGCCGTATTGACACCCAGATGTACATTGCTGAATCGAAACATATTACTATTGGGAAGCAAAGTGATGGTTTGCGATTTCGTCAGACTTTTTTTATCATTAGATGCGGTGAGGCTTATGGTGTAGGTGCCCGGTAAGGTATGGCTTACTGTGGGAGATGCGGTACTGGATGAAGAAGGCGATCCTCCAGAACAGACCCATCTATAACCCGTAGCGCTCACGCTGTTATTTTGCAGATATGCCGTAAATGGAACTTCCATATCGTTGTCGTCGGTAGCCCAAGTGATATTGAAATCGTTCGTTAAATCGGGTAATACTGTTACAGTTGTGTCTTTGGTATAGCTAACTCGCCCGTTGCCTGCCTTCAGAGAGATAGTATAAGTTCCGGGAGTGCTGAATACCACGTTGCCCGGTTGCTGCAGATTGGAAGAGGATGGCGTCCCGCCCGGAAAAGTCCACTGATAACTGGTAGCTCCAATGGTATTATTGCTTACAGACACAGTAGCATCGGGATACCAGGAAGCATTATTATTAACCGTAAAACCCACTCGGATGGCAGCATCGAGGGTGATGGTCGTATCGCGACTGTCTTTACCCCCATTCTGGTTGGTTGCTTCGAGATGGATAGTGTAAGTGCCCGGATTGTTGTACTGCAAAGTGCCGGGATTGCGTTCCGTCGAAGAAGAAGGGTCTGCTCCGGTCATCATCCACGAGTAGTTTTCCGCTCCGATAGTGTTATTGCTTATTTTGACTGTTACCGGAACCGAATAATTGTTGTTTACCACCTCGGCTCTGAACCCGGCTTTAACTTCGAGTATTTGTTCTTGGTAACAACCAGACAACAGGAACAACATCGGTAGCAGAACCCAAATGATATGACGATATAGAGGACGAAAAGACATATATAACTATAAACTATGAATAATGAACTGATAACTATGAATGAATTAATAATTATGAACTATAAATTAATACAGAAGAGGGTTTTTAAATTCAAAATTGAAAGTACTACTTTGAATATTTCCCGGTAATATGTATCTGAATAACACCGGATAGTTTCCTCTACGCATAAGGGGGTATGTGCCCTTTAGGAAAATCTGACGTAGTCGTTCGGGAACCGCATTGAAGTTATAAGAATATTTGTTAACTACTTTGTTTTGTAACTCCCTGAAGTCAGTGTAGTAATAATAGTCCTGATAATAGCGATATGGGAATCGCGTAATCAAGTCCGACCGATACGGTTCATTGTCAGACATGGTTTTGTACCATGTCATGGCTTCCACTCCCCGTACTGGTGGGAAACCGACCACAGATGTGTCACGACTAATGGTAATGCCTGCATCGAGCGGATATTGCTGGTAGATACGTGGCTTGATGTCCTGCGTGTACCAACTATCGGTGAGTAATGCCATGGGTTGTATCAGGGGTTTTGCTCCTGACAAGTCGACACCCCACAGTTCGGCATCATCAAAGGCTTCCGATCCGGCCACATCGGCTTGCAAAGCTCCTACATCGGTAAGTATAATCTGATACAATGCATTTGTTAGCGTTTTGGCTGCCATCTTATCTCTGAAACCATAATACTGACTGGTTTTGAAATTATAGGTCAGATAGGTTCTGGCTTCGGAAGAAGTAACTGCTCCCACTGCTTTCTGATTGGTTACCTTGATGTCATTACCGTCTGTTGCAATGGTAGATGTTTCTTGTTTAACATTATTCGAATTGTTTGCTGCAGGAACACCGGCCAATGTGAAACTATAGGGCTGAGCGGTTTTCAACTCCGGCAAGGTCATAACGATTCTTTGAGAGCTTGCGTCATATCTGAATGGAGCTGTTACCACAGAGCCTCCGCTAGAAAGTTGCACCTGCTGAGTGTACTGCGCATCTTCGAACAAATAAGCCTGCCCTTGTTTCAGTTGCACGTAGGCTTGTCGGGCGTTTTCCAACGGGAAGAAATATTTCTGATCCTTCACCGGATAACAATAGGCTATGTTTTTCATCGGAATATTATTGGGTGCCGTGCCGGTAGTAAAGAATAGCTCGCGTTGTTCGGTCACCTTTTTGCCATCATCAAACACGGTTTGCCATGAGCTTCCGTTCTTTTGTTCAAAGCTAACGCTGATCATGGCCTTGAGCTCCGAAACCGGAGGCAAAATCTCCGTACTTTCAAAAGTAACAGCATCATTATTACTGTTCAAAGTGAGTTTCCCCGGTATAGAAGCAACTCCTTTTGATATCGTGAAACCATCCAGCTTAACGCGGTAAGTGGATCCGTTTTCCAATGTGAACGGTTTATTTACCGGCATGTTAAATACTGCCTGTGGTGTTGTAAATACGTCAACTGCTGTGGATTGATCAGCCGGGGTTAAGTCCGAAATTATTTTTATGTCATCAAGCGGATTGTCCGAACCGGCTATTATTTTACAATCATTGCCTAGGGTAACTTTGAAGCTGTACTTGCCTTTTACAAGCCCCCCCAGCACATTAAAGTAACCGCCCATTTGTCCCGAGAACCAGGTTGGGTTCGGTAATTTAGCCTGCAGTAGTAAAGCTGCACCGGCACTGACAATAGGAATACGTTTTTTGATAAACATTAGTTTTACTTGTATGCCCAGTTCTCCCTGCATGTAAGCGTAAGCCTGTCCGTTGGCATACCATCCGTTGATACCGATAGGTTCCGAACTGCCTTCGCAAT